>Ga0126342_10013625_pt1 | contig 14377 bp, 11 predicted proteins | sample Cyp1metagenome_FD_92528 | JGI IMG/M metagenome (GOLD analysis project Ga0126342, IMG submission 92528) | Coral microbial communities from Lord Howe Island, Old Settlement Bay, Australia - Cyphastrea 1 metagenome | ecosystem: Host-associated > Invertebrates > Cnidaria > Coral ...
AAAAAATTTTTTTTTTTTTATCTTTTTGGGGGTTTTTATGATTATATAATATATATATATATATATATATAATATATATATATAATATATATATTATTAAAATATATATATATTAATATATATATATATATATATTAATATATTGTGTTATATATATATATATTACTGGATGTATATGTAGATATAGATATAGATATAGACATAGATATAGATATAAATATATATATATATAAAAAAATATATAAATATATATATATATATATATTAATATATATATATATTAATAATATATATATGATATATATATATGATATATATATATATATATATATCATATAATCATAGCAACCTCCAAAAAGATAGAACAATAATAATCTTCATCACTTTTCGACATGTTCGATCAGTCGCCATCCGTCTCCTAACAGGATTTGATCGAGATCAAAGCACCTCCGGGATATCAGCTCTCATATCTCCAACCGGGATTTCAGCCCCTTGGACATCTGACAGAGGTGGTTCCCCCGTTGACGAAATCGCGATTGGTTTATAACTCCAATAACTATGGTTTATTGTACTTAGAACTATAGTATTCATGGGGCTTATAAGGATATATCTGGGTAAATTATAACGAATAACCCCATATCTGGGTAAATTTCATCACGACCTCACTGTTCAACTGTTCACCGAACCCTGGAATCATGGTAAATGTAAGGGGAATCATCCCCAAATGGCCGCTACTTTCGCCGACCCATGTAACTATATGTAACTATCATAAGCACCATCCATCTGGATATCTGGTAAACCGGCTGATTTAAGGGGATGGCTCGGGCCGTTTGTTGCCCATGAATTATTGTGAAATCATATGACTGGGGGAATGTGAAAATACCCTCTGGTAAACTAACATAGCTATTGAAAATGGCCATTTATAGTGGATTTACCCATTAAAAATGGTGATTTTCCATAGCTATGTTAAATTACCAGAGGGTAAAGATTTCAGAAACATCCACTAACCAGCTATGACTTAGGATACCAGATGGTACCAGGCTTTTGACTCATAACCATCTTTAAGGTGCCAAAAACCTATTTGGCCCATGTAACTATTGTCGTAAGATGTCATACGCACCATCAATGCGACTAAATCTGGGTTATGAACCAACTTAGGCTACTAAATCTGGTAAACCAACTTAGCCAATGATGCTTCCAGTCTGATTTTGGCCCATTTTTTCGGCACCATTTTGATGTGCCGAGAGAGGCTGGTGGTGTTGTGCTACGGCTTCCGGTGGATTTCCACCATTTGGCCACCTCCCTTGCCCCCGGATGCCGGGACCCCCGGGAAGCCCGAAGTTGGGGATGCACTCCCGAGTTCTGGCAGTCAAATACCCTCTGGTTATTTAACAGCTGCGGTATAGTATCAACCATCAAAACTAGTGGTTTTTGATGGGATAGAATGGGAAAATCATTGGGAACATGATGATCTATACCCTCTGGTTATTTAACATAGCTATGGTATAGATGGCCCATAGAAATAGATGATAAGAATGATGATTTACCTAGTACAAATGGTGATTTCCCAGTTCGCAAACCGTTAAATAACCACAAGGGTATGATGTTTTGATTTATCTGAAGACACGATATCATATATAAATAGATATTATGATACATGTAAATAAAGATAGACCGATGACATCATATAAATAATAAGTGTTATGATATGTCATGATATGTCATGATATGTCATGATATGTTATGATATGTTATGATACATGCAAATAAAGATACAGAAGAACCTATAATGGTGCAAATTATGTTTTTAATGGGGACACTGAGGGTTTAAGCCAGCGCACATATTTTTGGTACCTCTGGTATTTTCAGGTACCAAAAACAATTTATTTGGATCCCTTTAGATGTTGGTTTAGCCATCCAACAGGCAAGTTTGGAAACTAACATACCTAATGGGGCACCACTTGGGTTGACAAAGGCACCACTTGGGTTGACAAAGGCACCACTTGGGTTGACAAAGGCCAATCCTTCATTGGAAGAACCTCAATTTTCTGAGTCGATGATGTTGTATTTTCCCAATGGGAAATCTACTACTTGGGGAATCTATAGGGAATATGTACTTGTTATTTTTTGGTTCCTCAAGCAAATCCACGACCCATAACATGCCCAAGTTGAGCGAGGATATGTATGTGTTGACATAGCTTTTGATTGCCGCGTCTAGAATGAGCCAGGATTTCAATTGAGAAAGTCCATTGTCGATTCTATTCCGAGTCCAAACGCTGACATCGCTTTTTCGTTGATACTCCATTTCTGTGCTCCTCCATTCCACACACAACATTCACCAGATGTTTGTTTTCCTCTTCAGCGCAGTCCAGCTTTGATATTCCATCGGGGTAGGTATACCACCAACCAGCCATTGTTGCGTTGTGTTTTCCCAGTATTTGTAGCTTTTGGTCCATCTCATCCCAGACCTCTGTGGAGAAACCAAACACGGTCATGAGCCAATTGCTGCCTATTGTCATGACTTGCTGCTTCGACATAAGCTTGATGATGTTGATCACAATGTCATTGAACTTTATCCAAGCATATCCATTTTTTGGCTTCTAAGATCACTACTACATCCCATCTAATCCCAATGTTTGGTGAACTTTTTTTTGTCCAACATTCTCTATTTCATTGCTCACATCATAGCTCATCCCATTTTTAAACATGCTGAAAGCAGCATTTTCTCCAAAATTTCATCCCATTGTTTGCTTCTTCAAATCTAGGCCAATCTTGGATGGGTAGAAACGAATCCTTTAGTCTTTTGGTATCAATGGGATTCTCTACTAACCAGCCAAGAATCTTCCATTTTTTACAGGGTATCTGGCAGATTGGCCATGCATTTAGTTCCGTGATTTTCCAGCCGCGGTTACCAGAGGTCGGAAACCTGGACGGTGAACCCTGGTGAATTTGTCGTCATGGAATTTGTCGCCATCCCAACTTCTGGTGTTCCCAAAAACAACCGCCAGGTCGATCCGGACACAGTGCCAACGCACCTGCTGCCGATTCGGCCGCCGGAACGACCCCCAGTGCCTGAGGCGTGGCCAAAAATGGCACGGGGGTAGCGGCGATCGTCCCAGTGATGAAGGACCAGGACTTAGTATTGAAACCTACGTATGGTAAAATGGGTATCCCCCATTTTAGGACACCTCCATATGGTTTATAAATCGTAAATTATAGTGACTAACTTTTTTTTAAATTGATCATAAATTGACATGAATTGGTGTTTTGGCATATGGGTATGGGTCAAAATTAAAGACCTAGGCGACCACAGATGGCTTAGTCTCGTTTTAGTATTAACATGCATTAACCATCCATTTTGAGGGGTACTCATTTTGACACACTGCCAGTGCTGCAACCCACAAAGGTGGATAACGTGTTAGTTAGGGAGTGAGTTCGGATGTGAGTTGGATGATGTTTCCTGTTACTTTTGTGAGTTAGGATCTTTAGGATGTTTTGGGATGTTATAGGATGCTAGTTCATATAGCCTTTGGTTATTTGACATAGCCATGGTATAGATGGCCCATAGAAATAGATGATTTGAAACATGTTTTACCATGTTTTACCTAGTAAACATGGTGATTTCCCAGTTCGCAAACCGTTTAAATAACCACAGACTTAGTTGGGATGTTCATTTCCAGGTTTCCAGGTTTCCAGGCATCTGAGGGTGCAAAAGCGAGAAAATTTGGGACATGTTTCGAATCATCGGGGACTTTATACCTAAGGATATACCCGGCCTGGTGATGTCAACAGTTTGCTATTGAAAATGGCCATAGAAATAGTGGATTGTCCCTTAAAACATGGTGATTTTCCTATAGTTTTGTAAACGTTTACCGGAGGGTATATCAACTATTGATAACACATATATCAACTATTTATACAATTTATGGAGAATGGTGGACTCTTTACCCAAGGATCACACATAACGTGGGGAAAACCATGCCATTTTTACCACCCATGATTGGGAATGGTAAACTAGCACATAAAAATGGTGATGACTGGGGCATGGTGAACATGAAATTGTTTTACCTACATTAATGGATTTATATATATTTATATATTATGGGATGAAATATGGGTAATTTATAATTCATATACTCATGATCCACTGGGAATTAGCCACATTAATGATCCGCGATTTACCCTCTGGTAAACTAACATAGCTATGGACAATGGCCCATAGAAATAGATGGTTTACCTATTAAAAATGGTGATTTTCTATAGCTATGTTAGTCATTACCAGAGGGTAAAATTTAAGGGAACAGCTACCAGGAATTCATCTAGCCCTAGCCACGTGTACCACGCATCTCGATGCTTGACCGGCTCTGAAGAGAGGGCGGAAAAAATATTCCCCGGACGACCAGGAATTGCACCGTGTTTTGACCATGGCAACTCTGAGTATATGATGATCCAACTTGAAACATGGTGATATCTTGGGGATTCAATCAACAATATCCTCATCATATTTCCATTATATCAGCAAAAAAACCCAGTATATCAGTCATATCCTCATGATATCCCCATGATATCCCCTGATCTTGTCTGGTTGGTGGTTTGGAACATTTTTTATTTGTCCATTCAGTTGGGAATAATCATCATCCCAACTGGTCCTAACTCCATCATTTTTCAGAGGGGTAGGTTTAGTAGTATACCACCAACCAGCCATGATATCCCCTAATCTTGTGTTTGACGTTTGAAGTTTGCGATTGTTAACGAGTCATGCTGCGAAGCTGGGGGAAAGTTATATGGAAAAATCGCTGGGATTCCTTCGGATTGAACCCACCAAATTTTGGAGGTTTGATCAATGAATACCCTGACAAACTCAATTTTCAGACAAGACTCATATATATGTTTGGTAGGGGATGGGTCGATTTTTCCATTGGGGGTGATGAACATCTGAAAAAATCTGTGCTATTCTGTGAAGAAAAGAGCTGTCATGACTCATAGCCATCTTTTGGATACATCTTATCTCAGTGGGATCCGAAATGAGGAAATACCCGGACGATGATTCAGTGGGATTCTCCAGAAATGGGATGCGTAGTAAATGGATAAATGGTGAAGCAGATTACAACGGTAACGTCAGATTATAGATGAGATGGTATAAAAAGTGAACATGCTACCCCACAGCTACTCCACAGTATTGGTTTCCTAGCTATAGAACATTACCACTTAGTTGAATGATTTCCATAGGGTAAGGCGGAAACCTGGGCTTGGTTCATACTTGGTGGCTCATCCCACTTAGTAAGTGGTTTATAATCCAAATATATAATCCCTATAATCCATTACAATCCCATATATAAGTCAGGATATTCCATTGTTTTGTTTTTTTGAAAACCCATTTACCAAGTGGCATGGAAGAGTTCTCGTGCAGGGCGTGCCCACGTGGGCCAGTGGAAATTCAGCCGCGTGGCAAGCGATTTGGATGTTTCCTAAGTCATGGAGGTACCCCAATAGCTGGATTATTTATTTCATGGAAAATCCCAATCTAAAATTGATGATTTGGTACTACCCCCATGACTTAGGAAACTTCCATTTATGGGGTACTGGGTGATATTTGGCAAATTTGGTAGGTGAATGTGGTACACTATGATTATATACAGCAACCTAATGTAACCTACCAAGAAAGTTCATGACCATTTTCATCATTATGTTCATTGGGAAACTATGTTGGGTATGTGGGGATGATATATACATACATATGGCAAGTTTATGACATATCAAATGACATATCAAATGATTATTATGATCATTTTTATATGGCCTGGCAATATATTATAATAACCCCAAATCTTATATGATAATTATGGTTATATAATATATATAATCATTAGGTTGTTATGATCATTAGGATACCGGGATACCTGAAATCAAGCCTGAGATGTCCTGGAGCTCAGGACCTTACTTAGCCAGCTCAACAAATCCCAAAGGCTGAACAATGGCAAGGTGCCAAAATTGATTCTTGATGAATATGTCAGTTGAACGATTTTTTTTCCAAACTTTAGGATCTTGTTGGTTAGATCACCTCGAATCCATGTTTGCGCTTCAAATCGCCTTGAAATGCTACATAGTCAGGCTAAGTTGGTTTAGAATCCCCATCAAGTACTTGATATATCTTGATATATCTTGATATCATGTGATATCATGTGATATCTAAAGACTCATAAACCATCGAATTTATCTAGCTATTAGCTATCATAGAAATTCGTGCCATTTTTATGCCTTCGTTAAGGTCCAGGTCACATACTGTCACCATCTGCCCAGAAATCACCAGAAATTCCCTACAGGATGGGAGGTTTCCGTTCGAGCGAGCGATTGCGTTCAGTTGCCTATCTTATCCCTGATTTTTGTGGCTGAAAAAACTATGGTTTATGATAGATATAACTTATATAACATGATATAACATGATACCATAAACATCCATAAACCCAGTCAGAATAGTTGGTTTTTGGCAGCCCCATGAACTATAGTATTAATAGACAGATCATGATTTTTATCATGATAAACATGATTAATAACGAACTAGTATTGCCTGATTTTTTCTGGCAGAAAAAACTATGGTTTATGATAGTTGGTTTATAAGTGGCTTAACAGCTTAACAATGCTTTATGGTAGATATAACTATAGTTAATGGGGGTTATTTCATGGTTTATAAACCAACGTTCACATCACTGGGGCCCCCATCCGAGGTCCTTGAGATCGCCCCTACGGAGCTGTCGGATGATCTGCAGTGGGCTGCGGATGGCGCCTGGGTCATGAGGCGTGGACGAAAATGGCTCTTCTTTTCTGGGATTTTCGTGGGATTTTCGTGGGATTTTCATGGGATTTCATCGATTTTAATGGATTTTCATGCGGTGTTCGTGGGATTTTGAGGAGAGTTTAACCATCAGACATGGGATTTTTCCATGGGATTTCATAGAATTGGTCCAAGAACATGGAGATTGAACCAGAAATGAAGGGGATGAAGATGTGAAGATCCGTAAATCCCACCTATTTTGGGGTGAGAAAATCGGACCAGGTTTTGACTTGTAGCCATTGGGTTTGTCGAAAAACAGGGGAATTGACATGTGAAGAATTTCTAAGCATCGAAACAATCATCGTAATGGTTTGGTCCAAAAATTGGGGATTTGTTGCCATCAATTGCCGTTTTGTGGGTTGGTTTGAGTTTTCCCTTAATGATATGCTGGGAAACTTATTTGACCTCACTAAAGATGAGAGTTAGTAGGGGAAGTCATCCCCAAATCAGGTTGGTGAGGTTGTAATTTTCCCTAAATCAGATGGGTATCATATTTGGTTGGTGGTTTGGAACATGGCTTTTATGACTTTCTATATCTTGAGAATGTCATCATCCCAACTGGTCCTAAGTCCATCCTTTTTCGGAGGGCTAGGCGAAAAACCACCAACCAGATATCGTCATATGGGGATGGGTTTTGGTGGGATGAACATCGATAACTCATATGACCCTTCTTGGTGTGAACAGATGGTCATATGGGGATGGGATAGCCGCTATAGCCTCTGGTAAATGAACGCAACTATGGGAACAGCAAAGCATTAGTATATAATTTTAATAGGTGAATCAACCATATTTATGAGTCATCATCCCATATAGCCAAAGAAAACTGTACCCATTTTTTCAAACCCGGCTATATATAAGTTTTCATGCCTTTGTTCGAGAGATGTACCGTAAATCAATGGGCATGCACCAGGAACCGATTGAGGACGGAGGTACCGATTCCATAGAAAAAAGGCCTGTTTTTTATGGCTATGGTAAGGGAAATCCCTTGCAAAATATGGGGGGTTCCTAAGTCATGGGGGTACCCTCAGTTATCATCCATTTTAGTAGGATTTTCCCTGAAATAAACCATCCAGCTATTGGGCACCCCCATTTATGGAACCCTCCATATTCATATGACCAAAAATATGGTACAGTACCTCCATTTTAGGATCCTGAAATCTAGGTCAATCTTGGATGGGTAGAAACTAATCCGTTCACTAGTCTTTTGGTATCTGGCTGGGATTATCTACGTTCACCAGCTTTTTTTTTTTTTCCTTTTTTTTGCAGGGTATCTGGCAGATTGGCCATGGATATACAGTCAACCTATGTCAACCATATTAGATAGTGGATAGGTAAGTTGTTTTGTAACTATAACATAACAAAATAGGGCAAAACCATTTTTAATAACACTAGGGCAGTTTTTATGCCATTTTTCATAAGCCATTTTATAATTTAATATTCCCATTTCTCATGGAACCAGTATTCACCATGATTAACCATGGAAATCCCATGAAAATCCCATGATTTTTCATTGCCATCGACATCCACGGCACATTGCGAAGGATGCCGATCAACTTCACGGCCGCGATCCTGAATGACTACGCCAACTTCCTGGCACTCATTGAAACTCGACAGTTTTTTTTTTCGTGCTGCAAAACAAAAATATGAGGATCTAATCAACAGAATTTTGGTATTCTTTTTTTAAGGGGATATATATATAAGGGATCACTAGTATGAATGGGATCACTAGTATGAATGGTGGATAGATTAGGGATAGATTGAGGATTTAGTATTATATATATAATGGGGATCGCTAATATGAATGCTGAATGCTGTTATTTGTTTGGGGGATAGATTGGGGATTGAGTTAAGTTGCTGTACCATACACTTGGAATCCACATGATGTCTTCAGTTTTATATCATTGGATTGTACATATTCTACTTGTGGAAATTGCGGAAACTTGGGTGGAACATGTAGAGATTGTAGAAATTGTAGAAGATCTGAGACTGGATAGGGCTGGATTATCAACCAATGTCGACTGGTGGTTCATGAGAATACAACCCTATAACCATCCAAAACAAAATATCTACCCAACAAAAACTGGATGGATTGGATTGCTATATGCCCTTAAGAATATACGTATATATTTTTAAAAACAGCGTTTTTGGGGCAGTTTGAAAAGATTATCAACACCACATATCGAACCAATGGTTCTCAACTGTCAACACATTCTTCAAGCTATAAGATGACAGGATAATATCATCTGGGGAAATGGGTTTTAAGCGAGCATGGTGGGTATTATTCATGTAGGCTAGCAAAATTACGAACTCATCTAACTGCTGATGGGAATACAATGAGACACAAATCGGTTTTAACAAGAGTCCCGAATCCGCCATCAAGATGAGCTTCAGCACAACTGGGTTTTATAACCAACAGACATGGAGCAAATTTACCAAAGGCAGGGAGATGTTCACCAACAGAAAGGAAGAGAAACCACAAGGAGAACAAGGTATCACAACTCTTGAAGGTACTGAACACACACGCAAAAAAAACAGATACCGTCCGGTCATCAAACGTGGCAAATTTCGAACATCAAGTTTATATCGCGAAATGATCTCTGAATCGTCGTTTTTTTTTAAAACGAACTTTTCTCTTTCCGAATTTCAAGGGGTTCATGGAGTCGAGTGACTCGTTGACCTTAGGACGGCAATGATAGCAACTACAGCAACTTGCAGGGAACCTCAGCTGTGTCCGTCCTGACATCCTGCCCGAGGGACCTAGGTGGTCTAATCATGTCTGACCCTCCAAAACAAGACCCACACGGCTTTATCATCTCTTAAGTAGGATGAACCACCAATGACCAAGCAGTTCGGAGTAGTTCCACTACTACTCCACTGGTACACACGGTGGTGCCCCCCAGTCAGAATAGTTGGTTTATAAGCCCCATGAACTATAGACATATCATGAATGATCATGATATCACATGATATAACGAACTAGTATTGCCTGATTTTTTCTGGCAGAAAAAACTATGGTTTATGATAGATATTAAACATGATATAACATGATATCTGTGTACCATAAACATCCATAAACCAGCTCGGCAAATAAGCCCAGCTATCGTAGGAGGGGGACACCGGAGGGGGACCTTGGATACGTTTTTTTTCGGCCACCTTCGAGCACTGGGGAGCATTCATACAGACCAGATACTAGTTCCCAAAATAACACATATATATATTATTATAAGATATAGATATACAAATATATATATATATATGTCATATATATATATAGAGTTCTACATACATTGCAGTTTACAGCCATGAGACACTGCGCAACGCGCAGGTCGGCCAGTGACTATGTGGCCCCTGGAGGGCATGGAAGCCTGGGGGACTCCGAAGTGGTCATCCTCCGGTGCTTTCTGCTGAAGCCATGGCCATTGGTACCCGGCCTGGTAAACATACAAAAAACTATTGAAAATGGCCCATTTATAGTGGATTTACCCATTAAAAAAAAGGTGATTTTCCATATAATGGGATAAATGTATATATATATATATGATGGTATATAATGGGATATTCGATAGATAATGATATACCCGGCCTGGTTATGACTCACAGTTCGCCATGGTATAGATGGCCCTAATCGAAATAGATGGTTTACCGAACTTAAAAATGGTGGATCTTTCCATGGCTATGTTAAATAACCAGACGGTATGATGCAAAAAAAGGGATGAAAGATGTCTTATGATAATTAGGGTATGTCATATTTAGATATATTTAGCCATAAATATCATATTTTATCATCATAATGTCATAATAATGGATTCAGTGAATTTCTAAATTCATTATTATAACGATGATTTTCATTATTATTTTCCCATCATAAATCATCATATGTCATAATTTTCTGTCTGATTTAGAAATGTGATGATTAATTAATGACATTATTATGATTAATTATGACATGATGATTAATTTTAGATGATTATACCCTATGGAAATTTATTATTTTATGTTAACATACCAGAGGCTGAATTTTAAACAAGTAAACCTGAATCCATAAAGCCGATTTCACAATTCCTGCAGGTTATTCACTTTTCAAGAACGAACTTGAACATTTCCAATTTGGGTTTGCCGCATGACCAACTCCAACTCTTGTGAGCCGTCTTTGATCTTACTTACCCTCTGGTAAACTAACATAGCTATTGAAAATGACCATTTATAGTGGATTTACCCATTAAAAATGGTGATTTTCCATAGTTACGTTAGTTTACCAGAGGGTATCAGTAGCGGCCATGCCTTGCTTTTCTTGGGTTGTTCATGATTCTATCCCCAAGTATGGTATCTGCATTTGCCAAGTTCCGGGTCAAACATCTCCATGAATATCCATGGGTTTATATTTCAATCCTCGTAAAAAATGGATAAGATCAGATCGCCAATTTTTCTTGTTTGTTTTTTTTCTGCAAAGCAACGGATATCAAAAAAGATGCATTGAACAACGGCCCTGTGTTTCATCGTGTTTTCGTGTGAAGCAGATTAAAAGCCGCGAAACCGCGTGAACCTTGGTGACGTGTAGCTCAACAGATTACTGTTCAGCCATTCTGATAGAGGAATACCCAGATTTCCAGCCAACCTGGTTGATGGTTTGGAACATGGCTTTTATTTTTCCATTCAGTTGGGAATGTCATGATCCCAATTGACGAACTCACTCCATCATTTTTCAGAGGGCTAGGCTTTTTCACCACCAACCAGATCATTATTAACCATTAATATTATCCATATAATAACCATAAATATATTAATAAACCATTATTAACCATTATTTTATCCATATAATAACCATTAATTAATATTAACCATAAATATTAACAACCAGCCCGGTCTGCTTACCATGGCAGTGCCATAAAATGTCACAACCAAATTGGACCATCCTTTTAAGTCACGATGGGAAGAAAATATCGCCATGTTTATAGGGATACCTGGCCTGGTCAACGACCACAAACAGCGAACTGATAAAATGGCCCAGTCGAAATAGTTTTTTTTTTTTTTTTCGCATGAATAGCATGGGACGATTTTCCAGTTCGTTATGTAAACGTTTACCATTACTGGTTGGTGGTTTCAAACATGGCTTATTTATTGTCCATTTCATATATGGGTTGAAAAATCCTGAAGCCATTGACGAACTCCATCATTTTTCAAGATGGTTAAAACCATCAACCAGTATATATATATATATATCTGGATAAATTATAACGACCTCACTGCGACCTCACTGGAAATCATTGTTAATAAGGGGAATCATCTCCAAATGGCCCAACAATTCAGGTTAGTGAAATGTTATAATTTACCCATATATATATACACACTCATGATTTTGGGATTTAGGGATGGATGTTATTTCGCCACTGCGTAACATCTGCCTGCGTACCTTCACCATGGCACTTAACCGCATTTCGCCCCCAGGGTGACCTTGATGCAACGGATCGGATTGTGACTCGGCAGCACGTTGGTAAATCATCCCATCCCCCTACCCTCTGGTTATGTCAAAATAGCTATTGAAAATGGCCATAGAAATAGTGGATTTTCCCATTAATAGCATGGTGATTTTCCATAGTTATGTAGACGTTTACCAGAGGGTAATATGAAACCATGGTTTTTGTTGGGGAATTTCCACATTCCATAGGAACCACATATTATATGGGGTGTTTAATATTAGGGGGATGGGATTACATTTGATGGGAAAAAAAACAACTTGGTTTCCTAGTTTTGTTTCATGACAAGTTTTTTTCATATGTTTTTGTCCTATGCAATGTCTCTTGAGAATCGACAAGTCCTATTTTTGTGTTTCCGAACAATTGTGGCCTCTGGAGAAGTTCAATCCATCTTGAAACGAGCAGCCCCCTGAAATCTAGGTCAATCTTGGATGGGTACTTTAATCCTTTAGTATTTTGGTATCAATGGGCATATCTACCAACCATCTAAGAATTTAACTTTTTGCAGGGTATCTAAGATTGACACTGAAATGGTGATTATATAATGGTGATTCATGGGGACACAAATGGGAGATTCTCCAACCAGGTTTGATTCACCCATCATTTTTGGTTGGTCAATCTCCCCATGGTTGGTTTGTTGGTGAACTTTCCTTCTATGTTCCCATTTCCAATTGATCCATAGAAATCCATAGAAATGGAAGCATCATGAAATCCATTTGAAATCCATTTGACCTCCGAAGAACCGGGGATCTTCCGACAAAAAGAAGAACGGACGGCTTTCCTCCTTGCCAGAATCGGATTAAGGGACATTGCGCTAGTCCATTGCTATCCCATTTCTGATCCATATTTTAATAATTTTAAATATCTATGATCCATATTGTAATATATTATACAATGTATATATATATGAATATTATGATATAATATATATATATAGTTCCACTACTTACCAGTTGGTATAACCAAATTAATTGAATATATATATATGAATAACTGGTGAATAGAATCATGTAAGTTCCACTACTTGGAGGATCATAGGATCATCCCACCTGGGCAGATTGAGAAGCCCAGGCATGGAGACTTCATGCCTAACAGATGTGGCTTATATGTATACATAATATATAATATATATATATATATATATACATATATATATATATATACATACACATAATCTCCTCTATATCTCCATGTTTGATGAATTATAGTTATTATAGTTCCCATTTTTGTTGGTGATATCTTACACCTTTGCTTTGAGTCAACTGCATGGATAGAGTACTGATTACTGTAGTAGTTGCCAATCTTTTTGCTATAAATAGGGGTACATTAAAATAAGCAGCTACACCGTTCTTTTTGGTTGGCCAGGAAAAAGTGAAGACCTCTGAGAACGTCGTGTTTACCCTCTGGTAATTTAACATAGCTATTGAAAATGACCATTTTTAATGGGAAAACTCACTATAAACGGTCATTTTCAATAGCTACGTTAAATTACCAGAGGGTATGTGTTCTTTCTTTTTTTGCCCAAGTTTTTGGATACGCGACCTTGTCACTTCTAGCCATCTCAGTGGGCCAAACATGGAATCTAACATAGCTGTGGCAAAACCACCATTTCTACCTGAAGCCACGGATACGCCCTGGTAATTTAACATAGCTATGGTCTATCACCAGTATTCAATATTCTTAGTACAGGATGGGCCCCCCCAGCTATAAGTTGGTTTATAAACCATGAAATAACCCCCATGAACTAGTTCGTTATATCTACCATAAACCATAGAATTCAGCCACAAAAATCAGGCAACTGAACGCTATCGAACGGGGGCCCCATCCTAAGCCATGGTCCATTCGATTTGCGGGCGGTCGATTTTCGTAATTTTCCCAATGGGAAATCCAGAAATGAAATGGGGTAATCCTGGGAATATTGGGGGTCCTTAAGCAAATCCAAATGTTAGAAGCCTATATAATATATATATATATATGTATAATATATATATATGTATAATATATATATATATATAATATAATATATATAATATACATATATATATATCATTCTGATTCATCCCTACACAAC
>Ga0126342_10013626_pt1 | contig 14376 bp, 13 predicted proteins | sample Cyp1metagenome_FD_92528 | JGI IMG/M metagenome (GOLD analysis project Ga0126342, IMG submission 92528) | Coral microbial communities from Lord Howe Island, Old Settlement Bay, Australia - Cyphastrea 1 metagenome | ecosystem: Host-associated > Invertebrates > Cnidaria > Coral ...
ACATGCGTCCATATCTTGCCATTGAGCAAGACTAACGTAGACTAACGTAGCATCATATATGTGAGGAAGTGCAAGACGACATACAGTAGCGTTGCATCATGTATGTGAGGAAGTGCAAGACGATGTACACTAGCGTAGCATCATATATGTGAGGAAGTGCAAGACGACGTGCAGCAGCATAGCATCATGTATGTGAGGACGTGCAAGAAGACGTACAGCAGCGTAGCATCATGCATGTGAGGAAGTGCAAAAAGACGTACAGCAGCGTAGCATCATGTATTTCAATGTATTTCAGGCAGTGCAAATGAACGCTATTACCCCACCCCACCCCACCACGTTAACCCCATGAAAGACATAGAAACATGCAAAACGCTGGTTCGGTTTTCAACCCGTAGGCATAATCATAGATATACCACAAGGGATATCCACAGTTATACATCTGGGCAAATTATAATAATTCACTAAACAGCACATCCAGGCAGACATGTGTCAACGACTGTATCAGAAAAACCTCAAGCTTTGCGGTGGCTTTTTCATACACTTATGGTCCTTACAGTGGAGGGCTGAAGTCAGAGCAATTTTCTTGAATGTTGATAAACCGCTTGCGGAAAAGTCGCCACGGCCGGGTCACAGGAGGGTCACAGCAATCCATCAAAACACAAGGGCATTGCCTTCATTTGAAGGATACAAAAGTACCAGCACAACAAACACGAGAGAGCCGACCCAACGCACTGCAGACTACTCTTCTGCCAGCACTACTTTGCATTACAAACAATTATTCTGCCAGGATGGTTTGCTTTGAGAAGGAGTAACAAAATGAAAAGAGAAGAAGAAGTGACATTCTGTGAGAAAGCAAGAGAAGAAGATAAAAGAAGGAACAAAAAAAAGAACAAAAATGAAAACAAGTGCTGAAAATACAACCGAACGACCCCCCGAACGACCCCCGGACGACCCCCCCCAAACGACCCCTGATTCATGAGTTGTCAAACGCAGGCCCCAGGGCCATCATTGACCACAACATGAAGTGCGCAACTCCCTGCGCCACCGCGCCCCTTCTTCATCCCTGACCATCAAATAAAGAAGATGAACCTCCCTCCCATCCAAAAGAGGTATGTAAGAGGAATGACCAAAGGGACGTTTCCCTATGTAAGCTAAATATGCTGGAACAACCTCAGCAAATCAGCAAAAAATATGTAGTATGGTCAACCAAGAATCCAACGGAAATACATGGATTTGACCCACAAAAGCCTCTAAAACGACTCAACAAATCATTGCAAATCTCATAGGCGCAGCCACAATCGCTACGAAGAGCTTCGCCCAATGGTATGGACTCAAAAGCAAAGAATCGCTACGACTTTGACCCTTGACTGTAACAGTTATAAATTGGATTATAAAATATTATAACATATTATAACTCCTACACATAAGGGCTATATTCTGTATCATTTAAATGGGGTTAAAAACCAGTTGTAACTGCTAAGGGTCACAACTGTAGTTCAAAATCATTTGGTTTGGGTCATATGGCAAGAAACAAGGTCACGCCCCTGAAAATGGCCCCGCTGTTTAGCGCAGATTTTTCTAAAAATGCGGTATGCTCTCGCGCCGTTTTGTGAATTTGCACATGTGTCTTTTATCTTTTTCATGTCCGAAATCATGAAACAGTAGTTTTATGTAGTTTTCACGACCCGCCTGCTTTCACCTTGCCATGTTCATCTGCCCACTGTAACCCAAGGTACACAGTAACACAAAGCACCGTGAGCCACAGCATGGGGCTGAAGGGTCGGAAGGCTGCTCCAATCATGGACCCGAAATCCGTGGAAGGCCTTGGTTTCGGAGATGTTTTACCTTTGCCTTTATCCCATGGAATTATCTGAATGCAGAACTGGGACAAAAATGTTGATATCCGGTTGGCGCATGGGTTTGGACATGTCTGGACATGGCTTACCCAAGCTTATTTGCAATTTGCGAAAACTTGGTTTAGCAACCACTGGATTTTGGTGTACCACTTGTTTTTGGACAAACCACCATGGTTCTACAACGCTCTCTCTCTCTCTCTCGATGTGTATGTATATATATATATATGTAGACACCACCACATATACATCCAGATACCTGATGCAATGCGATGTGATCATGCAAAGTTGATTCCAAAATTTGGGAGTCAGAGCAGTCTCAGACAGATGGGGCGAACAATCTTACTGTTGAGATTTTCACTCCTCCCCATAAATGGCACAGAGGTTGGTGCTATTTCATCCTGAGTCAACTGCCAACGACCACGATGCAAATTCAAACTACTGAAAACACACTATGACTTGGGATGACTTTCCGGATAAGCGCCCAACCATGCTGAAGTCAACGTTTCGAAAACGAGAAGTGGCTTCGGGGGAAATGAATAGGTGTGAATGACTGACTGACTCCATGTGACTGTCTCATGTTTGGAGGCTTGGTGACCCAATCCTACTGATGGACTGACCCCAAGTTCTTTGAGCCAAGTCTTCGATAAGCCCGAAACAGTTTCCACATAAGCAGTGCACATCCGGATGTATGCCATAGCATATGTATACATTACAATACACACACTCACACCCACACACATGAATTTCAAAGATCTGCAGGTTAAATGCCAATGTTTGCCGTTTAAATCCCCATCTGTGGTGGAACAATCATCCTAGCCTATTAAAAACTGTTCCAAGTAGCTTTGCTTGCACCACAGGCCCCACAAGCACCGTCGGTTCGGTCCACAGCGTCACCTCAGATGTTGCCATAATATGCCGTAATCACATAGCTAAGTGGCTAAGTGCTTAGTATAGGTTATCAGGTTACAACTGGTTTGTAAGTAACCATTTCAAACTTCGATGTATTGGGACACACAGTCACAAGAGGTCCTCCAAGAAATCAGAAAATCACACAACACAAATATGTCAGAAATGTCTTTGTTTCCTTATAGTTAGAACATGTGAGAAATGTTGGTCTATTCTGTCAGCACAACAGTAGAAAGTAAAAGTGAAGGGCAAGGCATGTTTCGAAGGGAACCTGGTCAATGGTTCAACGCAACAAACATCGGCTTTGGCGGCCTGAACATTGGTAACCGTGGGCACGTCAAGAAAATTGATGCCAACTTTGAGAAGCTCATGTCAGGTACGTTTGGGATGGCCATGTTAAAATATCTGATCCTGCAGATTCTTTGATATCTTTGATGGCCATTTGATACGGTCCCATTTCCAGGCACCCATATGGCACATGAATTCCATCGCCCAGGCAGGATGCCCTGTTTACAAAACTGGTTGGTGGTTTTAACCATCTTGAAAAATATGAGCTCGTCAATGGGAAGGATTAACATCCCATATATTTTGGAAGAATAAACACATGTTTGAAACCACCAACCAGTTAAATATCCATTTCCCTATGGTTTTCCTATGGTTTTCCTATGATCATGGAGGGATTTAGCTGTGTAACCAATCCCCCAACAGTGAAGCGCCAGCTGGCTGATCATGTCTGCTTGGTGGTCGAGATTCGCCACAATGCCGGTGACTGGTGGTACACCTACATGTATAAAGACCTCGAAATAATGTAGGTTGAAATAATCAATATAATGTGTTTCAACCTAGAAATAATGTGCTTCAACCATTTTTTGATCATCATCCAGTTTTTCCCAGATTAGCTCACCATGGTGCTGGGATATAAAAACCTACAATTGACTGGGTGATTTTGGACAAGGGCAACTGCTGGTAAATATTCCAGCACCATGAAGCATCTGGGAATATTGATTGTTATATATCCCATGAAATATCCCGATATTCCAAAATCTGGCTGAACATGGCTGAACTATAACACCAAGGTCGAAATATGCCGATATTCCAGCACCAAAATTTTGCAAATGGGATTGGAAACAAAAAACACAGCAAATCGGCGAGGCACAAAGTGGCTGGCATCTGTGCGGCGTGGAACCATGAGCATCGAACAAACACCTGAGACATTCCAGGGCTGAAAACATGTCAATATGAAGCAATTGCAAGCAGCATAGATATGTATACAACTTATAAATATGTATATATATATATAAGCTTACACACAGGCTTATAGTTTTCCCTCGTGCAGTATAGATAGAAAATTACATTAAAAAGAATCAAGCAAGTAGGTAGTTTACAGTTTTGAACATTTCCAAAAATAAAACAGAGTTCTCCATGTGTAGATGCTTCATCTATGGTGGGCTCGGCAAAACATGTTGCCTTTCATGCAAAGGTCGACAAATGGCTACCCAACAACATGCTAAGAGCGAGGGCAGGTAGAGATTGTTTTTCATTGTGATTGGCAGAAGCAACCACTTGCATCTGCTGCGGCAGCAATGAAGCAAACTGTTCCACTCATTGGATTCACTCTTTGCATTCATCGACCCAGCGACAAATTTACATACCACTAGCAATGGACATGGCCAAAGTGGGTGGTCCTCTACCGGTTGTGAAGGCTTGTACTTCCCATGCTATGTGTAAAAACATGGTATCGGTGGGTGGTCGGTTGTGAAGGTTTTCACACTAATTTGAACATCATTTGAACATTCCAAGTCCACTCCCTACTACTTTAGTTTTCCTCGAGTTTTCTCGGTGACTCATGTGTTGCCGCAGTGACTCATGATTCTCTGTGTGATTGGCTGGTCTGTTGTTCCCGTCCCTAAGATGCTTATTCTCTGAACAAAATGATTTCCCAAAAGACACTCCCAAAACAAATGACTAGTAGTAGGAATCCAGATCTATGTCGTCCCTTTCTGGTGGTTGGAACGCAGCCACTGCTCAAACTGAAGACATGTTCTCATGCCATACCAATGTGTTTGAAGGCTCATTTGGGTCCAAATAAGGCAAAGAAATGGTCACAAGGAAATATAAACTATATTAAGATTGGTCCACAAAGGCTCTGTGTTGCAGCCCAAGGTACAAACGTCCAACAAACCCATTCCCGTGGCCCACGTGCCTTAGATTTTTGGTCATGGATGCACAAGTAAAGTGATTGTTGCAATGATTCTGCATGAATCCTGCATTCCTACTGATCTTACGCATGATTCACAAATAAGTTCAACGATTGTTTGTTTATTTTTTTTTGGCGGGGGGTTGCTGCCCCTTATTGTGCAAAGGTCAGCCAGGCCGCAGCCAAAATGGTCATGGCTGGAAAATCCCATCGGTATGAGCCAATAAAAAGCGGGAAATCGATTTTTTTTGCCATTGAAAGGCCATGAAAGGCCCATTTAAATCCATAGTTCAGGGATTTCCCAGCCACATTTGATCACGGGAGGGTGAACTGCAAAAGAATTGGCATCCATCCCTCCAAGTTTGATCATCGTAGTTTTGGGCAACATCAACAGATTTGAAACCGCCAGATCGGTATCCCGTGAATTGTGTCCCCTGTATGGTTTAGGAGACGTGGAATTTCTTGCGGAGTGACCAGCTGCTGATCAGATCTACCAAGTTGCTTGCCCTGTTTTGTAAAGCATTTCTATGTTAGATCTTCTACCAACAATAATATGCCTGAAGCCACAAAAAATATCAAGTACATATAGGTTCCTATTTTTTTATCTATGTTTAACGTTTAATTACCTATGTTTGCCTGCAAAAAAAATCCAAAAAACATCCCACTGTGCCAAGGTTCAAAGATCAAAGGTGGAACCGCCTAGCTTCAAGGCTGCAACTTTAAGGAACTTCAATGGGACATCTTGGTGCTGATTTAACCGTTAATATTACAGTAACATATATTAACAATGAATGATGTTTTATGATGTTTTATGATGTTTTAAGATGTTTTATGATGTTTTATGATGTTTTATGATGAATTATGATGTTTTATGATGTTTTATGATGAATTATGATGTTTTATGATGTTTTTCCTCAGTAAATTATAGCCAATGACTAAAACACTAAGTCTCCATGCAGCCGGTTTTTCTCCGGTTTTTCGGCTTTACCGCCAGGGGATTGGACATATGCAGCCGACTGCCAGCTGGTGTCTGAGAATATCGTACCTTTAAAACCAACTGTTTCATCATCATTTTCACTACCAAAAAAACGCCGTTCGGAAGGGATTGGACATATGTACTTAAATGATCTTAAATGGCATTCCCATTTTCAGACACAGCCATGACCGGAGATTGTCTCAATTGTCTCCATGTATTGCATATTTACCTACATGTGCACCAAACATGTACGAGTAGGTGAATGTACAACACGGATGGTATGCATACCATCTATGACCTTTGATCAGCCACGATAAGTCCCACACATCTCATGCACTGCCCATACATCGAACATGGCGCCCGGGATGCAAATGGGAACCGGGGTCCCATCATTGGGGTCCTTCGCCAATCCGTCTTGGCTGAGTGGCCGTGAATTGCGAAGAAACATGAACGACAAAAAACCCAAACACAAAGGAAATTTGTTTCTCCAAACACAATGCCCCCTGGTAAACATACAGAAAACTATGGAAAATCGCCATTGTATAGCTGGGTAAATCAACTATTTCAATGGGCCATGGCTTCAATAGCAGTTGTGTTAAATTACCATATGGGAAAAAAAAAATCAAGCATTCGCTGATTGTCTCAGGGCTAAAAGAGATGGAATGCACCATACATCCTGACACTTCATCTGGCACATATTCTGACATTCTATATGGCATCCTGGCATTCCATCCTGGCATACTATTGGACATCCTATCTGACCTACCGACCTACTATTGCAATCTGACATAAATTCTGGCATGAAAAAAAGGCATCCTACCTGACATATATTCTGACATATTCTGACATTCTATCTGACATTATTCAGACATTATATCCTAAACACGCTCTGACATGTTATTTGGCATTTTCTGCTGGGGTTTCATCTGGCATTCTATCTGCCGTTTGACTTATCTTACATATACTCTGACTCTGACATATACTCTGACATTTGGCAAATTATCTGGCATTCTATCTGACATTCTGTCTGGCATTATATACTTGACATTTAATCTCATATGTATTCCGACAATCTATCTGACGCATATTCATTCTGACATGACATTTAGCTGGCATATTATCTGCCATTATAGCTGGCACTATATCTGACAGTCTAATTCTAACTCTAACTGACATATATTCGGACATTTGTCTGGCATCATTTCTGGCATTTTCGTTGGCATTCAATATGCTGACATCGATTCTCTGGGATAATCTGACACATTCTATCTGGCATTCTATCTGACATATATTTTGGCATTCTCTCTTCATACGGTTCGGGTCCGTAGAGTAGAGGCCCAGAGAGCTGGCAAGCTCGCCAAAGTGTTCGTAGAGGCCCAGAGAACTGGCAAGCTCGCTATAGGCTATAGAGTGGCTGTGTAGAGGTGGCTGGCAAACAAGCTGGCGACATGTGATGGTAGGGTGTAGGCATCTGGGTGTGTAGCTCTTCTCTCTCTCTCTCCAGGATCCTTTGTTAAAATCTAGAGACCTAGAGACCCTCACCTGGCAGGTGGGGAATGATGTTATTCAAGGCAGTTCGAGGGGTCGCGAACGCGTCCCTTGGCGAGGCATACCAGTCGCATACCCATGTCATTCGCATCATTTGGATTCATGTGGCTGCTTGTTCGAAATGTCACGGTCCCCGAACTGTCACGGGAGGGAAAAAAACTGCCAACCAAGTTCGACCAAACATGAATTATCCACAATATCCCTTTCCCCCTTACTATGACTATGTGTAAAACATATTATGTGCATGTATATTTGGATTATATATATAAATATTAATGTACTTGTGTTATGTATATAATTTGATCTGCCCCCACTTCCTTTCGAGGCTCAGCTCCACCGATCCCCACCTGGTTTCACTCGTTGCATCTGCTCGAGCGCCGCCAGTGGGATCTCCTGCAGCTGTTGCGTCTGAAAACCCGCGGAAGCCGTCAGCAAGTCGAAGGCACGCTGCGTGGGGCCAGTACCTGCGGCGTGTTAAGCCGGCCCAAAACGATGAAGGGAAAACCATGTAGATATCTATATAGTATCTGTTTATGTGCTTTGTTATAATAGTATGTATATAATACATACATAATTATATGTATTTACATGTTATATCCATATACATATACATGTTAATGCCACGACCGGATTAATAACCCCCCCCCAGAAGGTAGGGGGGGTACCTTCTGGTTAGTTTTCTTGACCACCCCTTAATAATAAGCAATTCTGAACCATAAAAATTTGGATATGGCTTACGTCAATTAGATCTTAATAGAATTCTATTGGATTTGTAAAAATCCCATGGATCAGAAAGGTGGTTGATTAATCGGGGGCAAACCCTGGTTATTATTAATGGGGGACATGGGCTCATGGGGGGTACCCTTTGGGAGCTATCCAAACTGATGATTTTTAAAAAAAATGAATTAGAAATCGACCATTTGGGGAATAGTCGTTTTTTGAAATTTTCAATGATCAACTTAAACCTTAAGTATAACAATGATGATAAAAAAAGGCAAAAACAAATTGGAAATAAATAGAATTGGAAATAAAAATTGTTGGATAAAAAAAATGGATTTCAGCACTGGTTGTTGATTAATCGGGGGTAGGCCAAACGGTTTATTAATCAGGGGGACCACCTGTTTTTAAATCATATGCCATTTTTTTTTGGGCAGTGGTGGTTGATTAATCGGGGGGATTATTAATCCTCACTTGACATTATATATATATGCTAGCAATGTTGATTGGATAATGGTATACCCCAGATTATCCACAGCATATGTATCTTACATGAAAGGACAAAATGTTGGGTAAATGTTGGAACATGTACGGGCACTATGGAGCATATATGGATATGATTGGATATGTATCAAGTATGGATGTAAGACATGAAGTTGAGATAATGGGAATGATAAGTACTTGTGGCTTGGTCAATTTAAAAGTAAAGCATGTCAGGTACAGGGTGATATGTACATACTATGGGTCGTGCAAGAAAGAGGGCTGCTTGACGAGGAAACTGAGGGATGTAAACCAGCGCAAATGTGAGACTATCACAGTTTGGATTTGATTTGGGTGCAATATGGTTACCTTGCCAATAAAAAGAATCAACTTGGAGGTAGCTGTGGTATGCCCAAACTTTGGGTGCAATATGGTTACCTTGCCAATAAAAAGAATCAACTTGGAGGTAGCTGTGGTATGCCCAAACTTAAACAGGTGCCGCTGATCAGTTGGACCATCACTTGCACGAAACGGCACACACACCAAAGGGCGAAAGGCGAAATGGAACAGTGGCTGGGGTCTATAACTCCAATATATCAAGGTTATGTGGTTTTAGAATCCAGCGAACCATTTATACAGCTGTAGTCCCAAAAAACATCCTAAAACAAAAGCCGTCCATACTTCAAACTGGACGCCTCGGTTTAAGCAAAGTTGACCTCTGGTGCAATAGTTTCCTTTCCTCAGGAGCCACGGGACCACTGTTGTGGCAACTGGATCCAAAGATTCCGGGGAATACTGTGCCCAAACCCGGAAGATGTCATGCGCACACAAATCCTCAACAGAACTGACAATTCTCATTTTGATCGATATGTTTTCCGTCTGCGGAAGCAAAGAACTTGGAGACAACACCAACTATACCATGGAAAATTCAGTGAATCTGATCAGCTGCGCCGGATGGTCGGATGGTGGCTCAAGGACCTTCCGACCCCATCAAGATATTAAAATATGTTGGATCTGCATCCCAGGCAAGACCGGCCGGCCTGGAAACCCGTAGTACATGTGAAACATGGTGAAACTATATCAAATACACCTGGGTGCACATCCAAATAAGACTTAAATATTCAGAACCAACACATCAACAACGAAACTCCCCCAAAACCCCATCGTACCCCCATCCGTAACCTAGATATGGCAGCTTTGCTGGACATGTCCCCCATGTCCAAGGGGACTTCGATTCCCAGCTATCGCCATGTCTCCAACCTCCCGTGTTCCCGATAAAGACCACCTTCAAAACCTTGCCACGGATACTTTCCTCGGGGCCAGGGGGGAATCGGCAGAAAATGAGACGGAAAAGCCATCATTGAAGTGCATCATGGTCCTAGGCAAAGCAAACATTTCGCGTTCTCCATGTTTTGACTTTTGAAAGTCTAATTAGGATGTGCGTGTGTGTAACCAAGAATGACTGAACCTCAAGCTCCCAGGGACTTAGGTTTTGACTATTATATATATATATACACACAAATATCGCCCAAAAAAAACACAACTATCCAAAATGTCAGCGGGCTGATGTTCAGCGAAAAGAATGTAAATTCCGGACCAAAACCTTCATCAAAAATAAAACATGTTATGTAAATTGTTGTTTCAATGTTGTGATGGGCCCTTGCCGATCCCACGAATACATCGTGTGACCGTGAAATCTCAAAGTTTCCAGATCCTTGCAAGAAAACTGTACCGCCAGGAAAATCCAGAAATTTCCGCTTTTGTTTCGGATGGGTTTTGGGGCCTTAAACCAATTGTTGCAAGTAACAGGCATGCCATGGGCCACTTACGGAATTCATCAAACACAAAGTGAGCACTCCCTACTAAAGAGGTCCTGTACCTCATATGGGTGTTCTAGATAACCCTTCATTTATACTCATTGCAATATGGCAAGATGATGGTGAACCAGTGAATCGAATGGGATTTTCTCCATTTTTTTAAGACAAACCCAGATGTTGGGTTTAACCCATTATGGTTATCCCATTGCATACCCAATACCCAATACCCAATATATATATATAAATTTGTATATATATTTCGTTGGTGGTTTCAACCCCTCTGAAAAAAATATTAATCAGTTGGGATGATGATTCCCAATATATGGACAAAAACAACAGTGCCAAACCACCAACCATATTTTTATATATATATATATCCCAATCATCTCCCATCTTGCTGTGTATGCTCAATGGATCCCGCATATTTTTTCCTTAAGTGCCTCCCAGAGTTCCGTGATGTTGGACAGGGAAAATAGATCTCGATAGCCTATGGTGCCGCGGCTCATTTTCGCCGCGGCAATGGGCCAACATGGTACTGGATCATCTGGATAAATTTAGGGTTGGGATAGGCCCTGCAATGTGGGCCCCCGGGGGATAGATCATGATATATCCGTAGTAGATGAGCTTATAAACCAACTTGTAACAAGGGGGCCCACTATGTTTTGGTGTCCGGAGACCAAAACGGCGACTAAATCAATACGATACATGCAGGACCCCAGCACAGTTCGATTGCGCAAGCGAACAAACCAGCAAACAAAACATTGGCAAATACACCGATGAATGACACATAACTTAGTATATACAACTTACAAACATTCTGGGCAAATACAATACCATGATATTTCCATATTTCCCAGAAGTGAAACCGGCGTTTGGGTCGTTCGCCCTTCTCTACCCTCTGGCGAAGCAAGGATGGCAATGAAAGGAACTCCCCGGATGTACCCTTTGGAGGTTTCAATGGAAGAATTACCGAGCTAAGTGGGGATTTTCCAGCAAACCATGGAGCTAATGTGAAGTTTCCAGAGGGAAGTGCCATGTATGGAGGGTAAAAAGGTGGGCAAATCTCCATGGGCATCTGCTCCCTTCATTGCAACCCCGGTGGAATAGCGCCCCTATGGGTCAAATGTTGTGGCAATCCATTCTTGTTAAAAATTACATCACTGTTGGCCAAATCAACAATTTTGTTGGTTCTATCAAGATGCACATAATTGAAAATCAAACCCATATAAATATATATATACACACCACATATATATATATACCAGTAGTACCCGCACAAAGCGGGGCGGAAGTTGCCTTGGGGATATACTATACGACCTTTCTCATCTATAGAACTTGCATGCGCCGTGTGCCAGCCAGGCCCGTGCGTGCGTGCTTTGTGCGAAGCTGTTGCGCAGATGTTGTCCAAGAACATGACCTGCGCACGACCCCTGCGCAATGCAACGCCAAGCAAACACTTTCCTCACACTTCACACTGCACTCTTCACACTTCACACTGGCACTTCACACTTCACACTTCATCTCATCTCAGATCATGTGAGCTCTTCTCACCTCATCTCACCTCATCTCAGCTCTTCTCATCTCATCCCATCTCCTCTATTCTCCTCTCACATGTCATCTAAGAAAGTTCTTCTCAACTGTTTTCATCTCATCCGAGCACTGATCAACCTTTCTCATCTCCTCGAAATTCTTCTCAACTCATCTCAGCTGTTCTGCACGCCAGAAAGCTCTTACTGTCAGCACACAGAAGCTTGAGACACAATGCATTTACACTTTACACAGGAAAAGCCTCTAGAAAGTATCTTTGTACTACAAAGCTTAGCTCATCTCCCCAGTTCTTCTGTATCCTAAAAAAGTTTCGTTAATACACAAGCTCTTGTGCAATTTGCACGCCTAGACCATATTATATTTACAGTATTGTGGTAACTCACGCGATATGTTCATGCATTGCAGCAAATCTTAACTACAGTATATCTTATGTTAATTGTAATCTGTCAATCAGACACACACACACAGTCCAGCATCAACAGCTGCATGCTTTTTCAGCATTGTACTATGTCTAGGTTTTGGCAGCTCTTTTGGCCCGTACTGGCACGAAAGGCTGGACAGCGTGATTCGCAAACACTAGTTGGCGGTCTGGGTGCTCGTCATGGCACTTCCGCAGCGACGGAGTTGCTAAACGCAATAGAACTACAGGCAACGGCGTCGGAAATTGCAGCTGCAAAACCGACGCCGTTGCGCGTATTTTTTTTGTGCTTTGCAACTCAGTCTCTGCAGATCGCATTGTAATGGCTGCGTCAAGGTTGCTTGGCGCCGCGGCTGCGTACGTAAAAATTACTAGATTGTCTTTTGCAGCTGGACATCGTAAATCGTATTGGAGTGGCTGCATCAAGGCTGCGATCGTGAATTGTCAGCAGATTTTCTTAATTTTGGTGCTGGTAATTTTCCTTTTCAACAACAGATTCAAGAAACGCATAGAACTACGCACACAGGAACAACCACTCGTTGCAGAACACAGTGAACACAGAGGAGGAAACGATCATGCTCGGAACGACCGCAGGCGCAACCGCCGCACACAGGAGGTACCTTTCATCGCCGCCTGCAGCCACTTTACACGGAAAAACACAAGCTTTCGTGCTCCGGCTTCCTCCCCAACACAAGCCCCATGCAACATTCATGCAGCCATGAGAATGCATTTTGCAGCATCACATAGCAAACCTGCATCTGTCTACGCACATGGCAAAACCAAATGACAACAATCATGCAACAAAATTCCAATGGGACCGGCAACCACGGATTCAAGAAACGCAAAGAACTACGCACACAGGAACAACCACTCGTTGCAAAACACAGAGGAGGAACCGAGTATGCTCGGAACGACCGCAGCCGCAACCGCCGCACACAGGAGTTACCTTTCATTATCGCCGCCTGCAGCCACTTCACACGGAAAAACAAGGTTTCGTGCTCCGGCTTCCTCCCCAACACATGTCCTATGTTCCCTATGCAACATTCATGCAGTCATTACAATGCATGTTGCAGCATCACGTAGCAAACCTGCATCTCTCTACGCACATGGCAACACCAGATGACAACAATCATGCAACAAAATTCCAATGCGATCTGCAACCACGGATTCAGGAGACGCAAAGAACTACGCACACAGGAACAACCACTCGTTGCAAAACACAGAGGAGGAACCGAGTATGCTCGGAACGACCGCGGCCGCGACCGCCTCACACAGGAGTTACCTTTCATCGCCGCCTGCAGCCACTTTACACGGAAAAACAAGGTTTTGTGCTCCGGCTTCCTCCCCAACACAAGCCCTATGCAACATTCATGCAGTCATTACAATGCATGTTGTAGCATCACGTAGCAAACCTGCATCTCTCTACGCACATGGCAACACCAGATGACAACAATCATGCAGCCATTACACGAGTGTATTGCTGTGTGATGCCAAGTCTCACACCACAGTCTCACACCACCCTTCAGTGAGTGTATTGTTATGTGATGTCAAGTCTCACACCACAGTCTCACACGACCCTTCATTGAGTGCATTCTTATATGATGTAAAGTCTCACACCACCCTTCATTGAGTGTATTGTTACAGGCAAAAGTCATCCGTAACTCGGAAGATTGCTTCCCAACTTCCTTTGATTATATGTAATACACATATATGTAGCAATATATATACATATATATATTATGCATGTATATATTTAATATGCGTATATACAAATATATATATATATATATATATATATATATAATTAATATATAGAGAGGGGAGCGCCCCCAGCCCGTGCAATTTTCATGAAAAACACTGGTTTCTCAGAAGTCACCTTATGTCTCTTTTCTGCCTTCTGCACAGGTTTCATA
>Ga0126342_10013627_pt1 | contig 14376 bp, 11 predicted proteins | sample Cyp1metagenome_FD_92528 | JGI IMG/M metagenome (GOLD analysis project Ga0126342, IMG submission 92528) | Coral microbial communities from Lord Howe Island, Old Settlement Bay, Australia - Cyphastrea 1 metagenome | ecosystem: Host-associated > Invertebrates > Cnidaria > Coral ...
TAGATAGATATAGATAGATATAGATAGATATAGATAGATATAGATAGATATAGATAGATATAGATAGATATAGATAGATATAGATAGATAGATAGATAGACAGATAGATAGGTAGATAGGTAGATAGGTATATAGATAGATAGATACACAGGTAGATAGATAGATAGATAGGTCGGTAGGTCGATAGATCGATATATATATATATATTGATATATATATAGATAGATAGAGATAGATATAGATATATATAGATAGATGTAGATTGTTATAGATAGATACAGATGATACATATAGATATAGATATAGATATAGATAGAAAGATATAGGCATAGATAGACATATATATATACATAGATATAGATTGATAGATTAGATTAGGTTATTTTAGATTAATAGACGTATATATATATATAGATAGATAGACAGATGGATAGATAGATAGATAGATATAGTTAGACATAGTTAGATATAGATAGATATAGATAGATATAGATAGAAGATAGATATAGATAGATATAGATAGACTTAGGTATAGATAGATTTAGATATAGACAGCTTTAGATAGATATAGATACGTATAGATACATAGATATAGATTAATATAGATAGATATAGATAGATAGATAGATAGATAGACAGATAGGTAGATAGGTAGATAAATAGGAATATAAATATATAAATAGATGTAGATAGATAGGGGTAGATATCGGTAGGTTTAGATAGATATAGATAGATTTAGATAGATACAGATAGATATAGATAGATACAGATAGACATAGATAGATATAGATAGATAGACCGACAGATAGACAGACAGATAGACAGGTTAGATAGATAGATAGAATAGACAGGTTAGATAGAGTAGATAGATTAGATAGATTAGATAGGTTAGATAGGTTAGATAGATTAGATAGATTAGATAGATTAGATATATTAGATAGATTAGATAGATTAGATATATTAGATAGATTAGATAGGTTAGATAGACTAGATAGAATAGATAGATTAGAACGATTAGATAGATTAGATAGATTAGATAGACTAGATAGATTAGATAGATTTGATAGATTAAATAGATTTGATAGATTAGATAGATAGCTACATAGCTAGATAGATACATGCATACATACATAATTACATTGGTATAGATACATATTTTGAAACACACATAGATACAGACATAGATACATAGAAGTATACAACTGGTCCTATGAGCTCCACTAGGCGAGTAGGTGTAGCGATAACCCTCATGAACAGAACAAGGTTGTCAGGCGCCGCTATTTGCCCCTAACACCTACACACACCAATATTTCACAGTAGAACTCCGTTTTCAACTTTCATTTGCATTTTTTGCTCCCTCAACTCTTTTCATTGAAAAAGGATATATTTCATGGGATTTAATGTTCCCATCATTATATCCCACAAAAATGCAAATCTTCAATTGGGATTGAAGAAAAAATATTTCTTTTTGCTGGACAAACAGTTAACAAATCATTCGAATATCAGCTGACAAATGAGGTGAAAATCCGTGAGCCAAGGTGAGGTGAAGATGGCTCCAGAGGCCTTCAGCTGCAATGGACGATGGGGACTTAACAGACCAATGACCAATGGGAAATTGGGATATCAATGGAATATGGACAAGAAACAGACTTCACCAAATGATCAAACATGGGATGAGTACTGTATATCATGATATCTTTGAATGGAATATGATTAAGGATCCAATGAATTCTAGTGGGATTTTCAATGGATACAATGAACAATCTCATCCCGCCCAACACGAAAAATACCCCCTATATGAGTCCCAAATATTTGTTTTATCCCTTGCTAAATCATGGTTTCTTGGAATGATGTCTAATATTACGGGGAAGGGATTACTAGTGGATAGGAATCTGCGAATTAACTCGAGGTTTTAATGGAAAAAATAAAAAACTGAATGGTTGGTTGTCCATTGCGATGTTTGATTACCTGAAGGTAGGAAATCCATGGAAACCCTTATTAACTTATTATCCGTTATTCGTGGCTGTTGGTTGTAAAACTCAAGATATACCCACTGGTAATTTAACAGTTCGCTATTGAAAATGGTGATTTATAGTGGATTTTCCCATTAATAATGGCCATTTTCAATAGCTATGTTGACATAACCAGAGGGTACATAAACCCAAACACTGGGGCTTCACCTGATTAGGGGTTCCTTCGGCTCCAGCGAATGTCCACTGGTACCATCCCATATTTTCGGGCTCGTGCCGGCTGGACTTCTGCATTTGGATGCTGGGTTATACATGACATGACGATATAATGATATGTATTTGAATTACGTGTGTTTCCAACAAGTGTGCTTCCAACTGATTGATTTCAGTGCTTGATTACAGTAAACCTTGTTACATCTTGTTACGTTCAAGTCAAGAGGTCTTGAATTTCTTCAATTTCTTGACCACTAAAACCAAACTTGTCAAACTCACTACCCTGGGTGCCTGGGGCACAGCGAACGTTGCAATGTGTTCGGACGGCGATGCACCACGGGCCGCGCGAGACGTGTTGGCGTATGCGGGCATCACCAAAAAGTGACCCGGCCGAAAGGGGAGGCCCTGTATAGCCAAACAAAGCTGACTGGTCCATCTGGGGGCCAGTTCCCTGAAACATGAATCACAAAGTGACTTTGCCTGCAAGACACTATACGGCCCAAAATTTAAGAGCACACTGGCCTGGCATGCGAGTCCAACAGAGGAGACGTCGAAGAGAGAAAGCTATGATATAGGCGCACAAGTGCATGCACAATATCAAAGTCATGATGTCTAATTAGTCATCATCCACCAATGGAAAATCACGCCTTCCAACCCATCATGAACATAACTCAGTATCAATTCTGATATTTATATGTGGGACAAGTCTACATAATTTCAGAAAATAAATGCATAATACATCATAATACATAATAATACACATGTACTATTTATATAATTGTAGTTGCTCTACAGCTGTAAGGTCCAAGTCCACCTCAGCGAGCACGGCAGTTCCGAGCGGGCTGCTGGTGATGCGCTCCTATTACTTCGAGGAGAAGCCAGAAGAGGAACCACCGCGCGAAGTTGCCAAGCAATCCAAGCACCTGGGAAGGTATTTGGATGAGAAAATTGTGTTCTAAACTGCTTCTAAACCTTTGGTGAACACATGTGAACACCATGAAAACCTAGTACTGTAATTAGCTGGAGCGAATAGAAACTAAATAGCGAAGCGAATGGATATGCAGGGGTTCCTAGACTTGGGGACACCCAAAACCTCTGGAATTGTGTGTCTTTGAATTTGAATCCAATGGTTTTGGGGTTGATTAAAAGACACATGTCAAGCTGGACTAGGGTTGGCGCTACTGATGTGACTATGACATACTATGACTATATTTTAAACTATACTCGCTGTATTGACTTAAAGTACCCTGAGCTTGTGCTCCTTTCGCGCCTCATCTTTGATCGATACCTGGCAAGGAATGTGAAAGGCGTGATGATGGACAACAAAACCAGAAAAAACGTTAGGGCTTTTGCAGGTCGTGAGACAGGCGTTTTGCAACCCCAAGTATCTTCAGAGTTGTCCAGTGTGTTTGTCAGATCGAGGGTGTTAGCCTAAATCTGCGTTTGTAGATCTCAGATGCGATCACTTTGGGTTTTGTGATGCTATAATAAATGCATATAATCATATAATATATAATATATATATATATATTACATTAACATTTATGTTATGTATGAAATTTTGTATACATATCTCCTACAAAGCTGAGGCACACCAGGTTTCAAACATGGGTTTGTTTGAATCGTCATAGCTACGGTGTGCCCTTAGGGCCTTGCCTGCGGGAGAGCTCTTTCGCCCTTGAGGACTTGAGAACATTATGAATGTCCTTTTTCAAGAATATTACATTCAGATGTGACAACATCATACAACATCCATATTAATTATATATATATACACATGTATATATTTATAGAAACAGTCCCAACATCAGAGATGTTCAAAACAAAGGCCACCGTGCTGGCATTGAATCTCACGCCAAGACGTACCGTGGGACCTAGACAAGTAAATACAACACGCGTAGAGACGTTTGTTGCTAAGTGATCCTGAACGTATATCATATATGTATATATGTATGTATATATATATATATGATTATATTGAACACAACATGTCTATACCGTAACAATCCAAAACATCCTAAACGATCCTAAACGATCCTAAACGGATACCGCATTAATATGCATGAATTGTAATTATTGCACGAACCAGGGGAAAACTATAGACAATTTACAATATGTTCAACGCTTTCCACATCTCAAGGCCTGTCCCTCAGTACCTGGGGCTGAATCTCGAGGCGAGCTGTGGGCTTTTGTCTTTTGAGGCTGGAAAATCCACCAGAATCCAACCATGCCTGGTGGTTCAACCACTTCATACCATCTCTATCATCTTTTGAAATCCCTGGATGATCCCAACTGTCTCATATCTTTCAGGGTTGAACCCCCCTGAAAAGTTTCACAGAGCCCAAGAATGACAACATCCAATAGGACAAGCATCTTCCAAACCCAATTTTTGCGGTTCCAATAGTTGTGAATTTGTGAGTCCACATAATGTCAATGATGATTTCCCTGATCATTTGGGATGGTCATAGCCAGTCATAGCTCGTGTCTGTTTGAAACCCTTTAGTAGATGCAGAACTCAGGAAATGCGCCACAGGGGCAGACAGGCCCAACCACCCATCACAAACCGGACGTAACCGTACCATATCGTACAATCTATGGTTTGTTGAAGCCTCCATGGCGATGGCAGACTCTGCACCGAATATGCCTTACCCTCGGGTAAAGGTTTACAAAAAACGATGGAAAAGCTCACCATTTCCAATGGGTAAATCCGGTTAAATCCGGTAAATCACTATAAATGGCAATGTTTAATAGCTATGTTAAATTACCAAAGGGTACATGGATCGTATGGGCACCCAAGCCAAATGATTGAAGAAAACTCCGTAGGAGCACCGTGACTTCTTTCACGAAGCTGCTTGCACGTTGGATGACCTCTTAACGAAGAATTTTGGTGTTCATTTGCCGCCGCAAGATCTGATGAAACTTGGTGGCAATTTGATGGCAGATTCAACTCACAAAGATTTTGCCGGAGTTGTGCTTATAAAATAAAATGTACTAGTAGTAGCAATAATGTGCAACAATTATGTGGATATATTATGGGGATCTATGTCACCTTCCTCGGGGGTGATCTTGGTGGTTCAGCGACATGTTCTTTTTCACCGATCTCTACCTCTAATCACACACACGCACCGCAATGCTGAAAGCCATCATCCAGATGGCACGGGGAAAATGTCCATTCTCATTCCCCCGTTTCTGCCTGAATGATATTCCCAGTTTTCGTGCAGCAATTCTCGTCGCTTTTGGTGGTCCATCTGGATTCAAGCTGTTCCTTTTGTGATGTTTTTTCATGGCATCCCCCTCGAGGAATTATCCCTTCCCCTATTTAATGCTAAAGACAGAGGGAGAGCATCCTTGACCCGTTAATTTCATTTAATTTCTTCATTTTGAGGTTCCATAGGTGATATCAATGAAAACTGGGTTGGTAGGTCTTGATTACCGGAGGGTAATTGGTGCTAATTATCCTTTTTTGTGGTGCACCACACGATTCGTAATGCCCCACCAGGACAGCGACCAAGAGGCTGCATAAGTACCGGAGTGCCATCATCCAGTACGTGGTTGATTACAATGATTATATAAACCGGGGATAACTCGGGTCTAGGGTCTACTGTAGATCTGTAGGGTATATCCCCTCGTCAATCGCTGGGTCACCATATGCATATTATTCCAAAATTCGTTGAAAGTAAAGTATGCAATAGCACATATAGCACCCTAAGGGTATACCAAACCGATTTTTAAACCACGTAAAGATCCAACTCGACCCATTGATCTTGCCCTATGGAACTCTCATGAAATTTCAGTACATTGCCCAGATGTTCACTGCATTACTGTAATATGTATCTATCTATCTATCTATCTATCTATCTATCTATATATATCTATATGCACAGACATATCACAATAACATAACATGCAGTATACATATATATATATAACACACACTACATATATATATATATATATATCATATTATTCCATTCATATTCCTTCACGTATCATGCCACTGAATCCTGGCCCCACTCTTAGGTGGCCCTCGGAGCCGCTGCACATGACCACCTTCTTCCTGGGCGGCGCGCAGCATGCGCAGCATGCGCAGCCCGGCCCCGGGGACCGGGGCATCGTGACTCGGTGTTTGGTGCTACCAACTGTTGGTACAGTAATATATGGTATGTTAACGCATATTATATACCATATATATGATTATATATGGATTATGTGTACGAAGTATATACGTTTGTATGTATTATGTAGTTTTTTTTGTTTATATTAAGCTAACGCCAACATTCTACCCGATTACCAGCCGAGGTAGGTAACCTTTTGTGACCTAATTGGAGAGTTTTGCATTAGCCGCAAGGACATAGAGACCTTTGAGCGCTGCGAAAGTGAAAGTGTGTGTGACTAATGCATAAATATAGAAGCGTTTGTTGATTTATGTGCTGTTTACAGGTTCATCTCACATATGTAAATATCTATAAATGCAACAGAACCTGATTGACATTGGATATGGTGGATATTGGCCGAGAGGATTGGATGTTTTCCAGGATTTTTTATCCGCCAATGTAAACCAATGATGCATCAGTATGATACCTGCCTGTTTACCATTTTTTTAATCTTAAGAAAATGGGGGGCTTGATTTAGGTTTACCATAGTTTACCGGGGTACTGAAAGACCTGAATCTTTTGGTGCGTTTTTCTTGAAAGCTAATGATTTGCTGGATTTACGTGGGTGTTTCAGTGTTTGGTTCAAGAAACAATGGTCATCAATCACGTGGACAGTGACTTTATATGGAAAACCTAACGTGAGGTTCATGGATTCTGACTCCAATGATGATTTTGCTAATGCCAGATAATGCCAGACATTTTCCAGCGATGTTACTGTAGTGCTGATGTTTGGTGATGGCGAGGGATAATGCTTGAATTGCAATCAAACCACCCAGTTGAAAAATAATGGTGCAAACGATGGTGCCACTTTTAACGGACAAATAAGGTTAAGGCCACAAAAACATTCGCCTTGGCAACTAACTCCAACTAAACCAATCATCCCAAACAAATCTGACCAACAGCAAAACAGTGACGACAGTGACGACCATTTTTCTACTTATAGATTATTCGCGGTAAATTGATGCCAACTAGATCCCCAATGCGTACAAACAAAGGTTCATCGGCCATCAGTTTGTCCAACTCCTGCCCAAAATGGGATGTAGCAGAAAATTGCAATTTTAAGATGGGGAGAGAATGGGGGGTTGGAAACCGCCAGCCAACCTGTTCGTGTTTGTTTTGGGTGGGTATATCAGTGATATCCGTACAAGGTCCCCCATTCTTAGCCAAGTATAGCTAAGATGGTTTATAGCTTAGATTCACTATGTTTTCTTGGTATTGTAACCGTACTAATAGTATACACTAATTGGCATCATTATTGGGATTAACCTATAACCAACATTGCAACTATGGCGATTGCATAATGATCTGAAATATATAAAACTTATAGGATCATATCCCAAGGCTCCATTTGCAGATCCTGGAAAACTATACCCCTCTCATGGAAATTGGCTTCTCATGGCTTCTCTTCCACGCAGACCCTGCCACTTTTGCGGGTTGGAAGGCCACTTTCCTGTAAAATTAGGCAATTCTCAGGATCTATTTGATAGTTGAGGGGATGGTTGTTTGAATTGATAGTGATAAGAGCATATAAGAGCTAATTCACCCCATGACCACCAATTTAGGACCCACCACCAACCAGCTCCGCACTTTATGGGGAACCTGAGGAAGGAAGCATTTGGGAGCTACAGACTGCACATTTGATCTATCTCGAAGGCAGCATCGTGGGAAGAACCGTCGTGGGAATAACTGGTGCGAAGCACCCCGATAGGTTACTGATTTGCTGGCCGTAAACCATGTAAACCATCCAATTTGTGGGTGCCCGGTGCTAAGTACCGTGGCAAACCCGGTGCCTGAAATCAAACAAACTGGATGCGGTATTCCATGGTGGTCCACTCAGTCGCTGATTCTCTCAAATGACAAGGTGTATATAATGTGGTGAAAGGGCAGGATCAAATGATCAACAAGGCAAGTCTTCTAGACCATCACCAATGACTTTCCAGAAATGGCTCGGGACATGTCTGGACTATATGGAACTATGCCATTTGCAAAGGAAGGTTTATCGGTTTCTCATAGGATTTTTACCACATGATCAATTGATACTCTCTGGCATAACTATCGAAAATCACCATTTTTAATGGGAAAACTCACTATAAATGGCCATGTTCAATAGCTTTTTGTATGTTTACCGGAAGGTATATTACTTGATATATCAATTGTGATCTATTGCGACCCATGCGCATCTGGGACATGGCCCAGAACATGTGGGACTTGCACGTCATCACAATGCGGGCTGGGGGACAATAATAATAATTATATTCTGGTTGGTGGTTTGGAACATTTTCTATTTTTCCATATATTGGGAAGAATAATCCCAACTGACTTTCATATTTTTCAGAGGGGTAGGTCAACCACCAACTAGTAATTTATCATGTATATGGGTTGGCAACCAAACTAATAGAAAGAGAAAATGCGCGATTCATTTTGAGTACGATGTTATTTTCTTGAAAAAGGAAGTTTTTCATGATTGGATGACCCATTTCTCCGTGAACGAGGAAAATGCCGCCAGCAGAAAATGTAGCGCTGACCATCCCCACAAGGTGGGTGCTCCAGGGCTGGGACATATGGGGATAGAACTAGAGTTAATGGATCTTCATAGGGTTTGTATGGGCTAAAAAGACATATCTCTGGGCTTCAGCTGACAATCCCCAGGTGCTTTACTGATGATGTCCTTGCGGGTGCCCGACGCCCTTCCGCTGGATGTGGGTTGCTTACCTCACGCCACGCTGCTGTGTGGCCCTGGTTTCGCACCACGAGATGCCAACGAAGTTCTGGCGCGGGCCACAGATGCTGGGAATCCACGGTGATGGCGGTGGTTGGAGGAAAATGACCAAACCTCGGCAAAACCATGGCGGAGCCAAAGGGTTTGATATGGCTGAAACCACCAGAATACCTTGAGCATCCAATTCCAAGGGTTCCTTTGAGTTTCAGAATCATGGTGATTGCCGGTGTAAGCCGATGAAGATGGGTCGTCATGCAATCCCGAACATCTAAAATGTGAAAAAAGGACAAACAACACACTACAGTTGTGAACAAAACTAATATGACCAACTTCTGGAAATCTAAAGTGCGAAACCGGAGAGTCTGAATTATATTGTATATATACACCTTTTTTGGCCCTCACATATATATATATATATATATATATATGTGTGTATGTATGTATGTAATGTAATGTAATGTTATGTTATGTTATGTTATGTATGTAATGTAATGTAATGTAATGTAATGTAATGTAATGTAATGTATGTATGTATGTATGTTTTTTCATACGCATCATATATATATATATATATATATAATACTGGTGTGTTTTGTTACAACCCCACTTTTTAATGCTTCACGACCTTTCAAGCGCCGGAATCTTAGGACTTGGGATGGTTGGATGACGTGGCTCAACTTAGCACTGGATGCCTCGACGTCTTGGGCTCGGTGGGGCCCCAGATTGGGGGGCCAGGCTGTTGAAGGTGTGAAGGGCAACTGTTGCCCTCTGGTAAACTAACATAGCTATGGAACATCACCATCTTTAATAGGTAAATCGACTATTTCTATGGTCATTTTCAATAGCTATGTTAAATTACCAAGAGGGTACCGTTGGGTAAACTTTAAACTAACATAGATGTGGAACATTGGTTTTCCACACCTATGTTAGTTTACCCTAGGGCCTAGGGTATTCCCTTTGCCCCCTCATATTAAACACACCCCAGAACCCATGGAGTAGGGGATGAAAAATCACTTGTTTTGAAAGGCAGGCTGTATGTCTCATTCTGGGAGACCTACTTTGGGGTGCATCCCAGTTGGTACTTGGGTGAAGTAACGCAGTTATCTAACATGGAATATCAGATCAGTGGATATCAGTGGTGGATTTACAAACCAAAAAATTCATTTAAAAAACAACATGAACATTATGAATTACTAATTGGCGGATTCGATTCCTAGAGTGGCACATTCAAATATCCACTCAGCTTCCGCAGGTCAGAAATCTCTACATCCAACCCTTTCCTGACTTCGTGTTGCCAGCTCGGCTGGAAGCTTTCTGGTCTCAGCCAAAAAACATGCTGGGCTGGGTGGGGTGGGGTATACCGCACATTTGTGGGGCAGTTTTCCATGGGAAACCCATGAATTTCCGGTGATTTCCATATGAGCTATATACATTTTTTTAAACATGGATGGTTTTTTGTGCAGCTTAAACTGGATGTTGCTTTCGGTGTGGTTTTACATGGCTGGCGTAAGGATTGCGTAGGATTGGCGTATAGGCATTTTTAAAGGTTCCGAAAATCTCTGGTTCACGTATGCGACAATTTTATTGTATTTCAAATGCTCGTACATGATCGGCGTTGCAATCTCACGCTTTAAAATTGACCCAATGTTATCCACAAAAGGTTCAAAGGCACCAGGTTCATTCATGGATAGCCGTCTATACGAGCAAACCGTGGAACCCGCTTGGCAGAGCAGCTATACAAGGGCAGCGGAGCAGCTTAAACCGCTAGCTGTCCATGCCAACTAGAGTCTTGATGTTCTTCGCTTTTTACCTGCTTGTTGCCATAAGGGCCATAAGGCTCTTGCTTGAGCCGAATGTTTCACCAGATTTCTGCCAGGGGACCCCTGGAACAGGCGTAGGCTTCGTGTAGGCACCGCGTAGGCCCGGGTGCGCAGATTGACCACCAGTCCACGTGCGAACCAGTCCATATTCGACACATTGAACCGCCCAGAACACGTTGAAACACCAAGCTAGTACAGTCGAACACAGCTCCATTCCAACCCACGTTGAAACACCGTTAGTGGCTTGACTCCAGCATAGTCAAAAGTTACCAGCTGGGTCTTCAGTGATCTATCCGCCAGATGTTTAGTGCGCTGTGGGACCTGGGTGCTTGTGCGGCTGCAAGATGTCTATGGGCGCTTTGGAGTCTGGGTGCGTGAGCAGGGTGCGGTTTGGAGCCTCTGGTGGTGCCCCTGCAGGGTGCCGCAAGGCATGCCACTTAGCAAAATGTTGATGGGACTGTGTTCGCGTACGCGAAAGTTCCGCTTCCAGACTTCCAAAAGCAGCCGGGAGTGTGACGGCGTAGGCAAACAAGTACGTTGCAGCATCGTTTTACACGGGCGTTGGCCCTTCAAAGGTATGAGCCGCGTAGGCTCCCACTGTGGCTGCGTAGGCATAGGCAAAGCAATACCCTCCGGTGTCATCAAACATTGCTAGGTGGGAAATCCACGGAAATCCCCTATAAACAAAGGTGTGTAGCTGGGAAAACCCATGTATCACTGGAAGATGTCCAATTGCGATCTTTGATTTCCAGAGGCTACAGCCCATTGATGTACGAAGCAAACATGGACAGACCTTTGGACCTTATCCTGGGATGACGAACCCAAAAAATGATATAATATCTGATGGGAAAATAATCTTCCAAATGCCACTTTTGGAGGCATTCTAAGAGCCCTCATTGACCTTCCATAGTGATCCTCTGTGGAAAGCTCTTATTTGGGACAATGGTTTTGGACTGTTTGGGGGTATTTTTATACAACCCCATATGAGCTGTGTTTTTTTGGTTGTCTGGGCCCTTATACAAAACTATCACATGTTTTTGGTATGTATCCACTGGACGATAACTTCAGGGATGATCCGCGGCAACAGGTCGCCACCGGCCGAACAGCGCCAAAGACTCAAAGCCGGAGAGGCATTTGGACACATTTTTGGGAGAGATACAATTTGGACAAATCCGACCTGTTTGGAACAAGCAAATACTTCTGGAATTAAGAACCATGAATCAAATGCAAAAATCGACAAAAATTTGCCTCAGAAAATGCATATAATAGTTACCCATTCTTGGAAGACTCTGACCCATCCTAATGTATCATCATGTTTGGTCACACATTTTTTTTCCACGGGACACTGGTTGGTGGTCAAGTTGTGGATCATCCCTGGATCGTAACGATTAGTTAGCGGCCCTCGTTAGTAAGTCTCCTAAGTCGCTCGTTGGTAAGTCCCTTAACTGGATTATCATATGTTTAAGTGGCATACAACCCCACTTACTATCCAGAACTATCCAATTAATTACTAAGGAAAATGGATGAAGATGGTAATTAGGAGTTTCAAGCTACAGGTAGATCTGCGCGTTGAACCCATTTCCATCCCATATGCATGGGCTGGGCCATAGGCGCTCCTCATTTAGCCATTAGCCGACTCCAAGCTGAACGCTGCAGGTGCCCAGGGCTGTCGAATGTAGCCCAAATTTCACAGAAACATGTGGCTCTCCAAAAAATGAATTTTGAAGGATGACTTTTGCGGTTGGAGATAGCGTATGATAGCAATTTTTCATGATTTTTTGCAGTTTGAGGGTTGGGTGGTCAGAGTTGTGGCCAAATCAAGGCATGACACGGATCCAATCGGGCGTCCGCCAGCCAGGAATTTCATAGCCTCACCCAAGGCACGAGGAACCGGGATGCGTTTGAGAACGGCGACATGTCCTGTCTTCGTGTCGATTTCCCATTGCCACATCTGTTTCCCACGGGCCGTAGCTGCCGTGCTGCCGTAGCCCGAAAAAAAAACAAGGTGGATGCTTCCGGCGATCGCAGCGGGCGCCGTAACAGCAAGTTGCCAGAGGGCAAGGTGCCGGGGTTGAAGGTGGAAACATCACTTGGCACCTAAGGGCAGATTCCGGCACACAAAAAGTATTTATATATATATATATACGTACCGTATATATATATATATATTTATAAAGATCCAAGATATCCAAAGATTTGAACAGATGATCCATGTTTGGAGTTGAAAGAGGAATCATGTTTTGATCCATTCTTGGGACACCCACCCTTGCCAACCGAGTTGTGACTTTCCAGGCTTTGGAAGTGAGTTTGGGATTGTTGATTATTGTGTTTACCAGGTTTTCCACATCAAGCGTTCCAAAAAATAACATCATGGCAAGGCCAAATTAATCACTTATTGAACAAAGTGACAAAGATGAACCCCGGTTGCCGGTTCCCCAATCTAATTGCACCTCATTGTCAAAGCAAATTTCCACGTGAAACGTGGCTGGTGGTTGGCCCCTTCGCCAGGTTATGCAGAAGGAGGCGGCACAACTGTGGGGCGTCAGATGGGGTCAGCAAATGAACAACTCGGGTATGGCCTGACAATAGCCTTTGGTAATTTCGAAAGACTATTGAAAATGGCAATGGACATGGATGATTGGCCCATCGGTGATGGTCCATAGCTAAGTTAGTTTACCAGAGGGTAAACATGGTGATATATATAATTTAATTGGATTTCATGGGGGTTGATATATTGATAGGATTATATGACCACATATAACCAACTGAAGATGTTTGCCATGGAAAACATCATTTACAAAAAAAAGCTATACTTAAATGGGGAATGTTCTATACACAACTGTGAAATTGCCGGATGGTGGTTTCTTAAACATGTGGGCCCCAAAATCACATGTTTTAACTATAGTAACTTGTCCCAATTTTGGATGACTTTGGGGTACCCCCATTTGATGAACCCGCCATATGGATCCATATGGGGATTTGATGATCACGCATTTGAAAAAAACATGTGAATTTACATTCAAAGACATTGGGTAAAACTAAAGGGAAAACAAGAGGTTTTGGGTTCGCGACTTCAATGGCAATTTGGGTGATTCATGCATGATGCTTATATAGAAGTGCCATGAAGTTTCTGAGATGCATAGAATTACCCAGCTAGATTTGGTGAAGTTCCATGCCTCCAAAAATTGAGACGGAGTTTGAAGGTAGTTTGAAGTAATAGATGTGTTTTGCCTTTCGTAGGTTTATATACATATACTATATATATACTATATATACTATATATACTATATATACTATATATACTATATATAATATATATACTATATATACTATATATACTATATATACTATTTATACTATTCATACTTTTTACACTATATATAATATATACAATATATACGATATATATACTATATATTATTTATACTATATGTACTATATATATTTATAAATATACTATATATAGTGTATATATATATACTATATATACTGTATATATA
>Ga0126342_10013628_pt1 | contig 14375 bp, 13 predicted proteins | sample Cyp1metagenome_FD_92528 | JGI IMG/M metagenome (GOLD analysis project Ga0126342, IMG submission 92528) | Coral microbial communities from Lord Howe Island, Old Settlement Bay, Australia - Cyphastrea 1 metagenome | ecosystem: Host-associated > Invertebrates > Cnidaria > Coral ...
CAAACACAACCTAAACGCCGCTTCGCCACTTTAGGTCTACATGAGATAGTAAAACAGCAACCTACCCTAAACACAAGCTAAACGCCGCATCGCCACGACTTCCACAAAAGCCTTCCCCCAAGCGAATTTCAAGATTTTTGGGATTTCGCCACGACTTGGGCAGTTGGGAGTACACAAAAAGGAAAACGAGGATACGGATACTGTATGTCAACTTATGCCAAGAAGTGTATGCATCTAGATATGATTAATTAGACACGTACCGAAATGATATGTGGATACGTAGTGTGAGCGCTGCCTTGCTTTTAACTACTCTGCATAGTTCCACCTTTACGGTAAAATTCACCACTGTTATGTCAATGAAATCCAGTGTTTGCTGTTCAACTCCATCTTTCTTCAGTTTGGGCGATGTTTTGTTGGTTAAATCCCCACTGTCGGTGAGTATATCGCCAATTCTTGTTGAAATGTGCCTGAGAGGTCACCATTTCCACTGGTCAACTCCCACATGAAAAATTGAGCAACTGGAGAATAATGAATAGGATAGTATCTTCCCTCCAAAAAAGAAAAACACCAAGAAATACCCAGAATCCAGAGTGTCATCTCAGCTCTGCGGGTCATTTTCCAAGATCTTTCAATCATCTTTCAATCTTTCCCCAGGCCCATCGCCCATCGGCCATCGCCCCTCCCACCACGTCACCACGTCAACTCCACGGCATTCAGCCCCTCCGCTCCGCGTTTCGTCGCGTCAGCGCCACGGTCCAGCAGCAGACGGCAGACCTCGACGTCGCCCTGACGAACGGCTTCCAATAACGGCGTGGTGTCCTGGTGCAACCAAGGAGGAAAGGTGCAAGCCAGAGGTACTCTAGTTTTAATGATAATCTCATGGTGATTTCATGGATTTAAATGGTAATTTCATGGAGTTTAGTGTTGGTTTCATGAACATTACATGAAATATAACCAACTTGGGGGTGCAGTTGAAATTACTTTCCTAGCTATAACCATGGTGAAATGATCCATAAATATTCCATAAGTTGGGATACAATCTCTTTGACAATGTATGTATGTATATATGTATATATAATATATATATATATATAAAATCCACTTAGAGCTAATTTTTTGGATTGGATCTGTATCTACGGTTGGGAGTTCCCTGCACAAAGAGAGGACTCGGGCATAGTTGGGCATTATATCCTCCCTCCACAATGCCAACAAAAAAACAAATGCCCATCAAAACCTATAATTCACCACTTGATTTGCCCCAAAAATGGAGTAATGTGAAGTTTTTTGTGGTTTTTTAACAATGCCATTTACTCTCGCCATAAATTTCAGGGAATGGTTTATACTATACCACCGTTTTAAACATGGTGATGTGGGTCTCCGGGGTCTCCTGGAGGTCGCCCAAATTGCTGTCCGCGTTGGCTTTCATCAACTGCCTTAAGGATATGATCAGCAACGGGGAGACCACCGAATCATAGGGAAACCTCTGGCAACTTGCCGAGCTTCTCAGCCGAGATCGCCCAATTTTCCCGGAAAAATGTCTCCATTTCTCGACATCCCATCAAAAATGAGAAGGTAAGAAAAAGGTAAAACTCTTTCAAATGAACTTGATTCTTAGATGACAGAAGCTTCCATCATGTTTATCAACAAAAAAAACATTACGTGTATTCCCATGACTTTTTCCATCAATTGAACACTCTTTCCCATATATGTCAAATATTTCACATACTTATTTTCCATCTTACCTCGCCATGATTTATCATTTGTCCTTCCATTTTTTCTTGGTTAAATCACAAATGTCCTATATGTTCGAGATATGTGCCATATTAATCTCCATTTTCACTTTCCATCCTAGATCCATTTTCACTGTCCATATTATTAATATGATTAGATCCATTTTCACTGTCCATCATTGCCATTTCTCATCTAACTTCACCAAGTGGGGATGGGTCAAAACCATTTTTTTTTCATATGACTACCTTTTTGGGGGAGAAAACCATCCATTCCCCAGCTATCTTGAGATACCAGCCTAGGGTACCAGGCTTTTGACCCTGGCCGCCAAGTCACCTCATGGCCTTCACCCTGCCGCCTCCGTCGCAGCGTTGCACCGCCAGCAGCAGCGCCGTTTCGCCGCGCAGATTTCGGGCGTTGACCGCGGCCGCCTTTGAACGCGCCAGGAGGGCCTCGAAGCTGGGCCCGCTCGGCGCTCCAAAAAACCACCCGAAATCATGGGAGTTTGGGGTGAAAAATGGGAATTTCACTGGGCAAATACCTGGAAATTATATGGAAGATCTATATGGAAAAATGGTGATTGAAGCATTTTTAAATGGTGAAAAATGGGAATTGGAAACGGAAGATCTATGGTGCAAGAAGCAACAGCTCAACCTCTGTGTCCTCTTTTAATGACGAGGGCGGCACATTTGCCAGGCAGCTGTTCCTGATAGCAATGAGCCCGTACTTGTTGTTGCCAACAAAGATCTGGTTGCTTCCCTCGTTCTGAACCTTGGAAAGTTCCTTGAATCACTGACACCCGGCTTGACAGTGACACGTATGAACCAGACTCAAAAATAACCCGCTCAATATCAGGCCTTGTGCTGTCAAACTGCTGGCTATGCACTGCCGTGGTTAGCGCGTCTGCCTCGTCTTTGTGTCGAGCAGTTCACAGGTCGTTGTGAAAATACTCACGAGAGTTGCAAGCTGTTTGGCGTTGACAAATGCGTACTGCGGTACGCGCAACCAATAGTCGGGGCCCTCGAAGTTGAATGTGATAGTGACTGTCTCCCCAATTGCTGGCAGAACCCTTTGCGCAATTAGGGGTTGCAAAGATTGGCCAATCATCTGCCTGGTTTCCACCATGAAATTTTGGCTTTTTAGCTCATTTGATGGTGATGTCACTGGATTATATAAATTAAAGTGGGAAGCCTGAAAATATTGGGATATCTAATAGCTAATGAGATTTCACCAACCAATTATAGGATATTATAAGGATATAGCATGAAATGCTTAGTAATTCAAGGTACATAACCAAAAACAAATTAGGATATCTTTTCGACATGTATATTAACAACAATCTTGGGTCTTACCCTATAAAATGCACTTTTCATGGGACTTGAAGTCCAACAATCCCTCATAAATGGAGGGTGATAGCTGGAAGATCGATAGTTAATGGGCCATAACCACCCATGTTCCGAAGGTTTCGCCCTGAAAAATCGTGATTTGAACTGGGGGTTTGCTGGGAATTGACCTGGAAAAAAAATTCCATGGGACTCCATGACACTAAACTAAAAGAAAGCCCAGGAAATCCGAAATCCATGGTTTGTTTTTGCAGATGAATCCACGACAATTCGGACCCTCGAGGATGGTAGTACGATGGTAGCCCACTTGAACCCCAGCACATCATGATGGTCATCCCCTCTTGGGGTCATGGTCTGCTATGAACAAAGGGTACAATCTGAAAGGGCACTGGTCCTGGTCTCCAAATGAAAACCATTTATACCAACATGAAACAACTACATGGAGTGTCAACAAATAATTATGTCACCAGCGAAAAAGGGAACATCAATGTTCCCGCAAATCTGGACAATAACGAACTTATCTCATCAAATAGGGATGTGACCAATGAAAATGGGGACCCAACAAAACCTGGGCCGATCAAAATGGCGCACTGGTGAATGGGAACCACGGATGGAGCTACCCTCCTAGCAATTTGTGTTGACCCTGCATGCGTGATCATGCATGTAGCCAAAACTCATCATTTAAACAAATAAAAACACAATAAACGATACGAACCCTCCGCTAAAGCCATGGCCCATTTGCAGTAGTTCGATAAATGAAACATGGTGATTCTCCATAACTATGTTAAATCACCAGAAGCCGAAACCCCGTTGACAGTGGTTGATTGGTTGGTAAATATTCCGGTTCCTGATGGTTGTTCCAAATAAGTCCTATAAATCCCATGTGTTTGATGGGTAAACCCCACCAAAGCTAAATGTTTTGCAGCGTTAAAGTGGGATTTTACTTTTCTATAGTTTGGGGGGGCGCCAACATAAAACACTGGTTGGTGGTATATCTACCCCTCTGAAAAATCTGAAAGTCAGTTGGGATGATGAAATTCCGAATATATGTAAAAATAATCCAAATGTTCAACCACCAATCAGAATATTTATATATATATAACATCATCATCATCATCATCACCATCATCACCATCATCAAATATTAACCATATTAACATTATATACATTAACCAAGGATAGTGATCATTAACCATATATTAACCATATCAAAGTATCCATGGATTTCCCATTGATTATGGATGATTTTCCCGGCGAATCAGGGGAATGCGGCACCTTCACTGTGTCGTTGAGGTTCTCCTGAAAGTCTGGGTTGGGTGGTGCCAGTATGCCTCGGTGAAAGCCATGGCAGCCATGGGTTTTTAGGCCTCAAAATAACGGGTGCGTTTTACGTAAGGTTGCTGGGGGTTGCTGGGATGATAAAATTACTAGTGATGAAATGGATCATTCCCGAAAATTCCCACCGTCCAACGCACCAGTAAGTTTATGGAGAACATCATGGGGAATGAGAATAACATGCTAACTAATATATGGAGAAACACTTTTCACTAATGTTAGTGTCATATAGGTGGGATATAGCCTCTGCTATTTAACTGTGGCTGGCTGGAAAATCCCTTACAAATGAAAGTTTATAGCAGGAAAAATAATCAAACTAAATGGTGTGTTTACAATTGCCCTGCTTATCCCTGTTTGATTACCGGGGGGTACTTCAAAGAAATTGAACATCACGTTTGACCATCATCAAACCAATTGGACATGGCACTTTAAACATATGTGGATTAGATTCGGCAAGACACCATCTATCACGCACATATTGAAACTCCAATTAAGATGGAAACTCAAAGAATACAAACCACCTTTAAACCAACCAACCACCAACATCAGACCAGGCAGCCATGAAAGGGAGTTACTCCTGTGTTAACCCAGCCACTAGCGTCAACCTTGGATAACCCAAGCACTGGTCTCATCAGCTCCATTCTAAATCACCAATTTTGTTGGTTAAAAAAGTTATCTTTGCTCAAAAAAATAGCACCCGTTGTTGGATTTGCCGAAAACTTGAACATCATGTAAGTTCAAGGCTTCAAGCGTTCATGACCTACCCTCTGGTAAACGTTTACATAGCAAACTGGAAAAAAACAGTAGGTTTAAGTTCGGTAGACCCCTGGAACTAAATTACCAGAGGGGAATTGTCATCATACCCTCATACCCACGTCTCTGCGAATGTTGACATCCCAGGCGCATCGGTGAAGTGCAGTGTTGCCATCCAAATCCACGTCCCCTTCGCTAAACCTCATGCTGGATGGGGAGGATGAAAAACAATGGGATTATGAGGCACCCTAAAGGTCCTAACTTCAAACTCCAAATCTTTACTTCCTGTAGTTTGAAGCTTGGAAATGTTGGGGTTCTAGCATGTTCTAGCGGAATCACGTTCAAGGTCTAAGACCTCAACATGCATTGTCTAACTATCATCTTCAGATTTCAGGGCCTCTGGCTTTAAAGGCCCCGCTATTAAATTATGACCTCTAGCGAACCATTCACACATGCCAGCGTGCAGTGAATTCACACATGTACCCTACTTCCCACCAAGTAACATCGCTCAATATATATATATATATGGTGGGGATATATAATGATATATACATTTATATGTCAGGCACATATATTAACAGCGTATATATATACCATGTTATATGCCAGTTTTGTGTGTATTCTTTTGCGTTGGTGATTGGAAGGAATTTTCTACAACTGTCACCAGGCCCATGTTGACCTTCTGACCTTCCCTGGAAAACGATGTTGAACAAACAGGTCACGTAAATATCTCTTTAATAACCACCATCATCCATTCAGAAAATCATGTTTCCAGCAATCATATCTCATTAATTATCCAAAATAACTGATAGACATGTAAGCATATATATATATAATGTAATTCATTATAATTCTAAAAGGCAAAACCGTATGAATATGTATGAACAATTATAAACATCCAATTTTCATAATTTTCTACAAGCCCATCTTCGCCAGGGCACATGTCCACCTGCGTCCTTTCCTCTCGCTTCGTCGACGCCGAAGCTGTCGACGCCGACGCCGTCGGCTCCGGCTGCTGCAGCCGCCGCAGCAGCGCCGCGTCATCTTCATTGGCCCCGGTGCCAGTGGCGGCCAGGAGAGAACGTAGCACATCCTTAATGGGTACATGCTGCATTTATAGCAGAAAAAGTGGAGACTTCACCAACAAGACTAGAAATTTCGTGGGAATTGTAGCTGATTTCTGTTGGAGAAGTTGGTACATACTGCAATTCAAACCACCTTTTGTTTGGAAAAGTCATTCCCCCAAAATGCCGACAGTGTGAAATTTATTGAAGGGGAATCAAGAAATTGGGATTTGACTTCTTATGGATGGATTTGGGTTATCAAAAATTGGAATGACACCCTCTGGTTATTTAACACATATATGTATACATATATATATATTTAACCACTGAAATTGGAGATGCTAACTTCAACATCATACTTCGTGCCAAAGATTTGAAGCCTGCTCCCACACAAAAATTAGCCGCTAAGTATGTGTAGCTGCGTGACGGATCTGTACATATCTGCTTGGGAAAAATCTGGGAAACCATTAACAAAACAGAAAAGGAGGCAAGCATAGGGACGTGACAAACTACAATGGGGGTTTGCATCAACACAGGTGTTCAATATGACAAGTAGGACAAACCCATGAAAAAAATGTTTCGTGGCTCAAGGGATTGTCTTGAGAGAACGGTTTCTTCAGGAAATCTAGGAAACTATGAATGTTTACCTTTCAATTCAAGGGCATCCTGTAGCACATTTGGACGTAAATTAACTAGTTCTGGGATCGAGACACATCCGTCAAACATACGAGAACCAACTTCGATTCATCACCATAGGAAAATTGAAACAAATGAAAAATATGTTAACAAAAAAACAACAACGCCAGCCAGCAGCCAGAAAATCTTGTCCTGGCATGATCCGGCCAATTTTGAAGCTACAGTAAATCTAATTCCAATGAAGTATTGGGCACGTTGTCCACCAGCTTCATGTTGAGAAGATGTGAGCCTTTCAACAAGTCGTGGCTCAAGAAGCCCAGCCACGTCTCGCGATATGTCGCGATGACAAGACCCAGGGCAGTTTTTTCAACGCCCACGATGCGGTAGCAAATTTGTCCAGATGCGGTTCGCCAGGCGAACTTTGTAGTTTGTGACGTTCCCATAAAGGGTTGAAGGCTAAAATGGCCGGGCTGCAACAATGACCTTGTCGAGTTTGGCTTGTTTGGCTTGCAGCAGTTTTCTGTTTTCTGAATCCACGCGGCATGCCGCCTGGAACCTGCGTGCGTGTACTCTTGCTGCCTCATCGCTATCCAGTTTCCGAAAAGCAAATTTCTTCAGGGTTACAGATTAGACTTCAGGAGTTACCCACTGGTAAACTAACATAGCTATGGAAAATCACAATTTTAATGGGTAAATCAACTATAGATGGCCATTTTCAATAGCTATGTTGACATGACCAGAGGGTAGTTTGGCAGTGGTATACCATGGTATTCGCAAGATTGAAATCACCATCCTGACCTGTACTGTTTGACGGAATGATTAAAACCAACGCCCACAAAACATATCAACTGCCACTAATGGCTGACCTAAAAGAATAATTGCGTTTTGTGACTCGCACTACCTCTTGAAAACCAACACAGACCTGGACTTGGAAAACTCATTTATTTGGTGAAATCGCTTTGTGTGTTGGGCACATTTTGATCAGTTTAGTTAAGTTGTAACAAGGGATTGCGTCAATACAGCGCCCTGCTCCCAGCTATCACTCGGGCTGACAATCCCCATGCATTTGTTTTGTTCAAACACTTTCGTTAGGGTTACATTGATGAAACTATTTATGAACAGCACCGCTGTTGTTGGGTGGTTTGCATCTATTTCAAACTGTCATTCAGGCTCGCAAGTGTGAGATGCTTCTTGAACCGGTTGGTGCCCTCTTTCTGGTTTGTTCAAATCCACCTGTGTTTCTGGTCTCATTTGACTTCGTTCGCCTCCTTGTGCTGATTAAATCACCATGGTTGCAGTCTTGTTGGTTAGATCACCATTCTTGTCGCTTTATTCACCATTATAATTTCGCAGCACATCCCATTATATCAGTATATTCCCATTAATATGCCAATCATATCCCATTCAAATCTATCAGAATGAAATTCTCATCCTATTCTGTTAGTATACCCAGATGGAGGGTTATAAGGGCACCCAGGTACCTCCATATCCTCCATTTTATAGAGGAAATACCCAGGGGATCCCAGATCTATATTCACTTCTCATCCTCGCCCTCCTCGCCAAGCTTCCAGGCCCTCCGGCACCTGCGCCGCCAGCGGCAAGAGCTTTTCGTCAACGTGCGCGCGCGCAGCAAGGAGGCAGCGGATGGTTGGGAGCCTGGGAGCACTTGGTCAACTTGTGTTTTTTTCACCACAAGCCTGGATGTTTTTTTGTTGCTTCAAAATGGGAGTATCATGGGATAATGGGATTCATGATGCTGGTGGACCCCATATAGCGAAGTTGGTGAACATAACTAACTATGATTTATGATAGATGTATCTATATAGATAGTAGGATTTACCAACTAACTGGGAAGCCCACCTTGCAGATGGATAACTTGCAAAAGATGTTGCCTTTCAGCAAAACATGAAAGGTTAAATGATATTATATAAGTGATCCAAGGACCTATAGAGCGAGAGAGGTAGAGTTATTATAACCATTCTCTACCTGCATGGGATGCGCATCCGAGCAATCTTCCATCACAGAATCACCATCAAAAAAGACAATGGGGGCGAACATGAGTCCCCCGATTGGATTCCACTAGTGGGTTCTTTTGGAAAGGGTAGTTCGGTAGTTCGGAGTCCTGCAAAGTACAACTCAGAAGGTATCCGTCAATCATCGCTAACCTGCAAACATGAGAAAGTGAGGCAACAAAAATTGAATGCTCGGGGTTCAATTTTGATGACCCCAGTCCAAGCTGGGGAAATCAATAGCAGGGTACCGCATAAACTACCAAGGTTGGCCAATGGTATGATGCACATCATATATTTACAGCCCGAGCCTTTACATGAACACATGTCCATTTTTTTCTGGTTGTTCTTTATGTTTTTTTTTATAGTCCGTTAACAAAGACGGATAAACATCTACTCTGGCAACACAATGGTGCCACTGGCCTCGAGTGGTGGATGATAGTAGGTGACCGGGCCCATTAGCAATCCATCACTGGGAAACCTTCATCATTTATTTCGAAATGAACCTGCATCAGAATTTCGGAATGAACCTGCATCTAAGGCTTCAAGATTGGATTCCTTTTGCGCATAGAAACTCCTTGAAACGACCATCAATGTACGTACGGCATCGTACGGCACGATTTTGAAATTCTGTTGGGATAAAAATCCTGAATGCTGTGACTACCTGACACATTACTATATAACTACAAGTCATGTAGGATTTCATTCAGGGTTTCGTTTCGTTTTAGGGTTTGATTTGGTTTCATTTAGGGTGTCATTTAGGATTGCATTTAGGGCTTAATTTAGGGTTTCGTTTAGAGGGTTTCATTTGGGGGAAAGAAGCATACCAACAGGAGAGAATAAAGCAAAAGAAACAAAAAAACAAAGAGACGGTAAAGAAAGAAAGCTGCGAAGCAGAGTTCGTTCTTTCATTGGCTCATTTTTCTTTATTTCTATTGATTCCAATAATGTCTTTTGATCCTAATGCTAATTTGTTTTTGATCCTGATGATATTTTTTTGATCTAGATCCCCATTAATTACTTACATACATATACATTTTCTCCACAGCTTATGGCTCACAAAAGCAACAAACCTCACCCAAAGTTGTTCCAAAAGGTCCAAGAATGACTCTAAGGCGCATCAAATCAACAAAAAAAACATAAACATGTATCAAAGTGGCTCTTTACATCACTCCCTCGCCCCATCTCCGTATATATATATATATATAGTTAAATATAATTAAATAGAATTATATATATAATTATATATATATATATATCTTTGCCTTTTTGCCTTCCCGCAGTTCCCATGCGGCCAGGGGGCTGATCTTCGGTGGGTGGGGACAGCAGTGTCAAATGCAGTGGGCTATAGCCGTCCATGTCAAGCGTGTTGATTTGATGACAGCCCTCAGACCTGGGACTGTGGGAATCCAAGCCATGAAAGAACCCAAAAAAGTCATAGGAAAAACAAACGACAAGCCAGGGGCTCTTATTTAAAAAAGGAAAACAACCCGAAGAAGTTAGACCACCACTGTGTAGCACAGGTCTATGTATTACGGGCTTGATGATCATCATCAGTTATTGAAGGGGTCTTTCGTGGTGGCCGAATCCCCATAGCGGCGATGCCAGGCGAGCCAAACTGGCCATGGTCTGGTAGTTGCGTTGAGGATATCTGGTTGGTGGTTTCAACCTACCCCTCTGAAAAATATGACAGTCAGTTAGTTGGGATGATTCTCCCCAAGATATGGAAAAATAAAAACATGTTCCAACCACCAACCAGATCACTATCATATTCCCATTGTTGTTGGTTTATACCCTATTAACCACTATTAATATCACACTATGTTCCAAACCACCAACCAGATATTCCATGCTTAACCAGATATTAACAACAACTTTCTGCCACCAACGGAACATGTCGGAAGAATCCAATACATGCGCGTGCGTGTCTGCAAAAGAATACATATAATTACACTGCGTTCCCCCGTTTATGGCCATCAACCAGCCCAGTCACAAACTAATAGCCCAGGTGTGCTATCAAATCTGGAAAAATCAAATACTTGATGCTTGCTCATTTGGGAATGCCATTCCATTTCCAAAATACGTGGCCAATCGCAACACTATCCAGCTATAACATGTGCAATGCACAAATCTGAACCAAATAAATCACGAGGCGGTTTCCTCGCAAGCATCATCATAAATTGGTTGACCCACTCTCAAACTCAAACAGTACGTATCCCACTATCATTCGTTTGATGACAAAAATGGGTGTGTCTGACATAAAGGCACCCCTAAATTAAATTCAATTGTTTACCATCACTTTCCCTATCAAAAATGAAAAAAAAAACGTTACGATTTCGGAAAAAAAAACCTGTTCAAACTCTCCCGGCAATCATTTTTCCCACTATCCCAGCAACATACTCATTCATGTAATTAAAGCAATAGTACACCATCCCCAATTTTACAAGAAATGGGTGAATATGGCTGGTAACCATCAAAATCCAGCAAAATATGGCTCATGAATCTTTAATTTTTATGGTGTATGGATGTTTATGGCATTGATTTTCTCTAACCTTCTCCATCTTCCCCATATTTTTCCATATTTTGCCATCTTCCCAGTGGCTTTCCAAAGCTTCCCCGGTTCCAAGGGTTCCAAGGGTTCCAAGTCACGTCTCCAGCAGCTCTCGGATGGCTGTGGCGTTCTGCACCGCCGCGAGCTCGTGCAACGACCACCGCGCCACACGCAACGGCGGACGCCGCGGAGACGCCGCAGAGCTGGCGTCGTATGGCGACTCGGATCCTGGGGCCAACTTGACAGCCTAAAGAAACTATGAAAATATCATCTGGGAGATATATCAATATATATATATGTATTATATTTGGAAATATATATAGATAGATAGATAGATAGATAGATATGCCATTAAATGGGATTTTCACTGTATATAGTACTATCATGTACTATAGTTAATGGACTTTATAAAACATCAATGGTTAGCATCTGGTAATCAAACATGGGTGGAACAATTCCATGCAGAACTGGAAGGCAATGACTTGGGATATGACTTGACCAAGGCTGCGTTTTTACAAGCCGCGAAATCCAGATCGCATCTGATAATCCGCCGTAAATCCCATGAAACTGGAACATGAGCTTGGATGGAACGTGATGTCCATGGAGGAAAATCTGAGCTGGCTCAATGCTCAAGTCATTACATTTTTACCTCCCCTCTGATTAACTCAATGATCGTGGCCAACCTTTGATACCCAGCATCTCTAGACAGGCTGCATTATATTCCTCCCAAAAAAGGTCATGCCCCACCCCAAAAAAAATCGGTAGAAGCCTGTCCTGCCAGCCACTCTGGAAACTCAGGCTCCTCTGCTTGGAAATGTCGGGTGTGGCCGCTGAAATTCAACTTGAAAACCTCTGGGAAAGACTCGGAAAAAAGGGGTTTGAAAGACTGTAACGTATGGTTGCATCTTTTTGGGGGTGTCGTGGTTGATTTGTTTTTGTCAAGTTGCTACTAGGGCTTGAGCACTGGAATGGCTGGTTGTGGGATACATTTGCTATTCAAGGATCCATCTTGGAGTTATATTGTGGCTACCGGTGCACATGTTCCAAGAGCTAGGACCACACGGATCACACAACCATCACAAGTCGCCACACAAGACTTCATGCTATGCCCAGCAATTCATAGAAATGCTGGCATGCTCAAGTTACCCTCTGGTTATGTCAAAATAGTTATTGAAAATGGCCCATTTGTTAGTTGATTTACCTATTAAAGATGGTGAATTTCCATAGTTTTTTGTAGGTTTACCAGAGGGTAGTAATGAATCTGATCAACTCTTCCAAGTGGATCCAAGTGGTATCATAGCCGCATATGACCAGCCTCCCCATTCAAACTGCGCAATTGCGCGCCATCCAAAAATGCGACCACTTCCAGCACTTCCAGAATCTTCTGCAACCAATCCAGTGACCATGCAATATAATGGGTTGTATGCCTGTCAAACTTGAGGACCAGGACAGAGATCCGTCAAGAAAGTACCAGGACCTTTTGCTTTGGCTGATGTACGTTCTTTTTCATTCTTTTTCACCTTATCTGATACCTTATCTTAGAACTTTTGCGCCCCTGGAAAAATGGCCGACTTTCACAGGACTTCTCGTGAGTAAGTACGTTTTGAAGGAGGCTGACAATCCGATCGGCTCAACAAGCCACTGTTGTGCCAGTCCGGAGAAGATGATCAACCTCAAGCACTGCGGTGGTTAGCCGATTTTTTTCATCATCTCATGAACTAGTCCTTTGGGGATCATGTTAAAAAATCATCCCAATGTTTTTTTTCCATATAATAAACTTAATAAACCCCAATTGGGGATGGTTGAGGTCTCAAGGCTTACCTCGATCTGAAGATCATCGGTTTATGACAGGCCAATCGGGTCCTCTCCCCAAAAAGATATAGAAATGCAAAATCCTACCTGGTTGGTGGTTTTACCTGTCTTGAAAAATATGAGTTCGTCAATGGGAAGGATTATTTAAAACATGTTCCAAACCACCAACCAGCTACTAAGCTAGATAAGTTTGGCCGTTTCTATCTTTTTCGGGGTTACTCTCACCCCAAGTGACCAACCACGATTCTCAGCCCATCGAAGTCCTCTGTCTTCTCCATCTCTTCATGTTGCCCCGATGTGCTACTCTGCGATGATGTGAGGGCTTCAAAGCACCTTCAACCAAGGTCTTTGGAAAGTTGCTTGGGGATGGGGGACATTACCAAAAACTGTTCATTGATGTTGATTGATACAGAAAATATGAGTTTCATATCCTGTTGAACATCAAAATAGCTGGCAGGTGGAGGGTATCCTCCTCATTCATATGCTACCTTTGGTTTGCACAAGCCCCCATGTTTGGTGTGTCTGAACATTTCGGCAAATCCATTCATCCACTGGTTTCACTCACCTCATTTTCACCAACATGAAATTGTCATAGGATGTCATAGGTTGGCGGTTACATGGGCATGCCACATTTTTTGTTGCAAAACCAAATCCAAATGATTCAAGATGTGGCTGATTCAGCTGTGGCGGATTCCACCCATAGAGATGGGGACGGGCCGACATTTGCACCACACCTTCAAATAACAACCAACGGCAAGATTGGTAAGACACCATGTTTTGAGGTTTGCATCTTGTTTTTTGGGGGGTTGCCCTTGTGAAGCTTGTGACAGTGAGGTGTTTAGGGTCTAGGGTTCTAAAAATGTAGGATTTGTTGGACCAGAATCATGGCAGAGGAAAGTCACCAATATATGTGAGCCGCCGTCAAAATCAATTGTTTATGCCTGGTACAAAAATATAAGTTATCGCTCTTTGGGGGGGGCCCTATCGCTTTCCAGTGGTTTGTTCAAATCAACACGAAATTCTGCAAAAATGCAAGGGAATTAGCTTCACGGATTCAGATCTAAACTGCCGGGGATGGATTAAGGGCCTTTCGTTGTCTTTGCGTTTGCAACCATGTTGGGGAGCTATCTAAGCACATTCCTAG
>Ga0126342_10013629_pt1 | contig 14375 bp, 11 predicted proteins | sample Cyp1metagenome_FD_92528 | JGI IMG/M metagenome (GOLD analysis project Ga0126342, IMG submission 92528) | Coral microbial communities from Lord Howe Island, Old Settlement Bay, Australia - Cyphastrea 1 metagenome | ecosystem: Host-associated > Invertebrates > Cnidaria > Coral ...
AACATAAACAAATTTATGCTACATTTGTGTTTTGTTTATGTTTTGTTTGTGTTTCGCTTGTATTTGTTTATGTATGTCAAAATCCTAAGATCTTATTTTCCCAGAATAAGATCTTAGACTTTTTGCCTGACGCAAGTGCAGCGCAAACAAAACGTATGTCAAACACAAGTGAAACACAGAGCAAACATTGTGTCACATAACTCCGCTCACCTCCAGAGAAGATGGAAACACGTGCGCAACAGTTGGGACACATGACTGCCAGAATGGTTTGTGGATTCATTTGTGTTTTGTTGATGAATCATTTTATGTTTTATTGTGGATTCACTTGCGTTCTGTTTATGATGAGTTTCCAATGTGTTTATGATTCACTTGTGTTTGCTTTTATGTTGCGTTTACTTTGTTTTATGTTGGTTCTTTACGTCTTTGGTTTATGTAAGGCTCTTAGCCTCAGATCTGGTTCCTATAGACGAAGCCCTTTGGGTTTAACTAATAGATAACACGGGAATACCATGGAAGTGTGTGCCTACATGTGGGTTTAGTTTTTGTTGATACCTAAATATATCATGGTTAGATTTTATGGTGTACCTGTAGTGTGGCATTATGTGTGCCATAGACTATAGATTAATACCCGGTTAAGCAAGATAACACCATCATACCCTATATGAATCTTAAAACATCATGTCCCAGCATTGGACGATGGGAAGATTTACCAGGTAACCCCTAGGTTTGATGGTCACAAACCAGGCTTTCCGGTGTTGATTTTCCCTTAACTCAATCCCTCGACAATGCTGAGTACAGATAGTATAAAGCATCGTTGCATCCTTTTATTGAGCAATGATTCGTACCAAACATACTGCACAGCATAGAAATTTCAATTCTTCACATGCCCAACCAAAATCAGCATGTTTTCCGCGTTAAATCAGGTAAACCTCCATGTGCCGCACAGGTCATTGGTGCCCGGAAGCATCCCATCAGCCACGGAAGTGCAGCTGGTGGAACCGCTGCGCGGAAGGCGCGGATCGCATGTGGCCATAGCCATTGGCAATGCTTCATGTGAAGAACCACATGATTAATGGATCAATGGGGTAATTCTCTCGAATTGAAAAAATCATCATAATTCATCATAATTCTACATTTTTGCATTGAATTTGATTCAGTGAATGTGCACGATGTAGATGTGCTGCTTTTGATCTTCGCTTAAACCTGGTAACCTCGGCAGATTTCAGCGCCAGGATCTGGGTCGGTGAATTGGTACCTTGGCGAAGCGGGTCTCCGTAAAACTGGGGCCCTTGGAATCTCAGAGGTTGTTTGGCAGGTACCACTGGCGGCCAAGCACTTTTAAGTGGGTCACAAACCCTAGTTATCACCACGGATTTTAGTGCCGGCTCACCCCATATTTGAAGATATTGATATATCCTTCACTCAGTCTCAAGATGTTGGTTCCTGTTAGATTTTATTCAGAAGATGGTGATTTGTGATTTTTACCGACCTCCGGTGGGGTTGATAGAAGTGATTCCCATACCTCCACTCTGCTGGATGATGATTGCCTGATTTGTCATATGTTTGTAGGCATTTCTTGCAGCTTTGAAGCCGCCCCTTGCAGTTCTGAATGGGGTGATGTACATACTACATACCTGCGAGATCAATATTGTATTACACCGCTTGCTCCATTAACAAACCCTTTGGCGTGGAAATCAGCCCCGTTCGCTGAGAAAAGCATCTTCCACGGCGTCATTAATGTTCCACTTCCACAGTCTGAGGTCGGGTTTTCGGATGGTATTTGAGATCAGCCATTAATGATTGCACTGCATTGCATTAAGTAGAATTATACAGTATATCCTTACATATTGTATCTTCGTTGCATCCTCAAGTGCTCGTATATCAAATAGTTTGGCATACCGGGCATACCCATGAACAATTCCGTGTTGATAATTACAGAATAAGCAGCCCCAAAAAAATTATTTCCAGTAAAACCTCGATGATTCATTGGACCGGTTTCAGGGAACATTTACAGAACACCCTAAAAAAAAAACACACGGTCAAAAACCTTGGTTTCCTGCAGGTGTTCCTTTAAACCCACCCCCAAAACAAAGCCCACTGCGGGATCCCCCAGGTATCGCCTGGGCCTCTCGCTGGCCATTTGCGGCCCGGTGCTCTTCGAAGTGGCCTTACGCTTCATCTTCAAACAGCCGGTACACGAGCAGACGGCCTTCAAGTCCCTTCAAGGCCGACGTGGAGCCTCTAAGCTATGTATACATATATATATATATATATGCAGAGATAAACACTTATATATATAATATCACATATATATATATATTTTGAGTGTGTGATTCATATGGGTGTATATATATATATATGTGTGTGTGTGTGTGCGTTTTTTATTTATCTTTGTATTTACACATAGATTTACAGACATACAGACATACACACATACAGACATGCATACATGCATACATGCATACATGCATACACACATACACACATACACACATACATACATACATACATACGTGCATGCATGCATGCATGCATGCATACATGCATGCATGCATGCATGCATGCATACGTACATACATACATACATACATACATACATACACACATCCATCCATCCATCCATCCATCCATCCATCCATCCATCCATCCATACATACATACATACATACATATATATATATATATATATATGTGTGTGTGTGTATATAATGGTAAGTGGGTTTATTTCCTATGGTTAGTGGAGCCACCAACTGGGATGCATATCCAAGTAAGAATGGTTTGCTTCTGTAGGAAATGGATCTTTTCACATGATGGACAGTTATTTTGCAGATTTGAATGTTTTTTCAAGAGGTGGGGGTCAAGCGAATCAAATTGAGTAGCTATTGCATCTTGCTAGAAACCATTGTTTAGAATCCGGGCATGGACGGCAGCGGCTTGCAGTTTGGGGAACCATGGGCTTTTGGCTTCCTGCTATGGGACTAATTCATGTTCGAAGGTTGGCAGGGTGGGATAGCCTAAGGCGTCATTCCCATAAAGCCAAGCCATTTCTGCGATCATTTGGAATCCCCAGGCATGACGTTGCCATGTTTGATCCTCCTCTGCACCACGCTGATGATGGCCTGGCTCCTGATGCCCTGGGTGGCCTTGGCCAAAAGCAGCTTGCTGGTCTACACTATGGCCAGTGCGCCTGGGCGGATGGCGAATGCGAAGGAGGATGGAAAATCCTCTACAAGTAGAGGTTTGAATGGGAAGATCATCCAACTAAATGGTAGGTTTTCAGTTGCCATGTTTAATTACTGGAGGGCAGTAACATGCAGTAACCATAATTATACGATGGATTGACGTTGGTGGAACATTTCACCTATCCCTCCTACGCTAAGCAAAATATTTTAGGGAGGGGTCACCCACCAAAATATGTTTTCCAAAATAATTTCAAAAATCTAATGCGTTGGATAGATATGAATTATATAGTCTGACTTCACCAAAAAAAACATGTTTGGATTTTTTTTGATGGGTGAGCGGAGCCCCCCTAAAATAATTAATTTTGACATAAACACTCTGAGAGTCCAGATCAGGTTATTTTAGCATGGTTTCACCCGTGCTCCGAGTATATGCTTCTTGCATGAAATTGGCAATTATTTATGCAACATTATTTTAGTACACGACCCCCAGCTGAAGCAATGTATCGTTCAGTGCCACCCAGTGATTATGCTGTGCCCCTCCGAGGGGGTCCTATGGAAAAATTATGAAAAATTAGAGTAGCCCAAAGGGGTGTAACATAATTAACCCTCCGGTTTTGCGCCAACGATTCTCTATATCAAGGCCGGCCCGGGGCGTCCACCGTAGGAAATTATTTTACCCTAAAGACGGTTCCGTCGTAAAACTTACGACGACACTATCAACCCCCTGAAAATCATTTCGGAAATTCTCTCGGGATGGGGGGAGGGGGGTACTTACCGTAAGGGTGATTTTCACCTGAGCCACTCAGCCACTCTGGTAGAGTGACTGGCTGAGTGGCTGCTTCGATTCCTCGTGCCGCACTTCTCATCCACTCATAAGATGTTATAAGCCATTCGTGTGGGATAAGCCCTGAAATGGGGACATACGTTCACCAGAGTTACTGATCCATCTGATCCACTAATCTAAATTTCAAATATATCTTTTTATCCCCTACATCCAACACGATTTCTCGGGTGCGTTTGACAGGGAATGGGATTATATCCGCCATAAGTAGGTAAACCCTGGCTTAGCACTCGTAGGACTCAGCTTGAAGTCATATTGAGATCCTGGTTTATCTGTTTCAGATCAGCCAAAATCACGGGTAATTACATGATTTGCTTCCAGGAAGAACACACGAACACATCCGTGCAGCCACAAACTAGTCCCCAAAGGCAGTTGGAGTCTCATTGCTGTTCTATATGGATCTAATATGTTTGTTTTCACATCATTTCACAGTATGTAGGAGTTTCCCAGACATGGGGACCCAAGAATCGCGAACCTGTAGCTTTGGATAATGTTCGGGGGCCTTCCCCAAGCTTTAGAGGGCCCTGTTCATCCGAGGTGGCAACACCTCATCGCGGGGCATCCCAGGCTCTTTTCTTTGGTATCTTTTCGTGATTAAGATCCCCAGATATCCCTCAGAAACAACATTGAATAATTAGGCATCATATTCAAGTGGTGATTTGTCAATCTCATATTTGATTGCCAAAGTTCTACCCAAGGGTAATATGGCTTCGAGGACTGCTTATTGAATGGGGACCCAGCTATATCTGATGGCTAAAAAACGCCGGGATAGTTGGGGTTGTCAAGTAATCTCATGCCTCGATCCAACAGAAAACAGAGTTGATTGGGGTGCATTTCACCGGTGGATGGTATTTTCATGTTTTCGGATGGTTTTCGAATGGCATCAAGAGATCATAGATCCGCAGATTTGCAGTTGTTTGTTCATTTTTTTTCAAGATTGCCTATCCATAAATTCCATGTTGGATTAAGGGGGTGCTCCAACTCTAGGTCAATGGTGGAATCCTGCTACATAGTTAATATGGATAAGATTGCGTTCTCAAAAACTCTGAGTTGCGCACAATTCGCATCCCTTCATGCGATTCCCTCTAGTCATCTAGTCCCATGAAGCTCAAGGTTTCAGGAAGAAATGAATGGACCAAATGTCCTTGGAATATGCACCACTATTATTAGGGATAAATTATAACGACCTCACTGCGACCTCACCATAATAATGATGATGTTCATTAAGGGAACTCAGTTCACAATTATATATAGGCTATTTATAACACAATTATTATAGCATTATTTTTCAGTTTTCCCAGACGATTTGCATGGTTTTTTCCCCTTCATCCTCAGCTTGTTCTCCTCTGGCCATGGATTCTCCACCGACCAAGCTTCACTTGGGGACGTGGGCAAAACATGGCAAAACCGATCTTTGGTCATGTCTGATCCTTCCTCTCATATCTCCAGAATATCCCAAGTAGATCCAGAAAAAACGGATGCTTCATTGAGTTCAGACAATTAGCACCCCACATGTCTAGGCCACCCAGCATCACCGAGGTTTGAAGATGTTGCGATTTGTGCTGGTGGGTGCTGGTGCTTTGTTTGTCTCCGTGGCACCTGGACGAAAGAAAGCCTGGGCAGCTTCTGGTTGGTGGTTCCAACATGTTTCAACTATCAACATCTACCAACCAACCAGAAGCTAGTTGCGTATACTACATCTTAGTGTTTGCGTATAGTATCAACATACCTGGTTGGGTATACTACATGTTAGTGTTTGGGTATGCCAGTGATGCTACGGAGCCTGGCTGGTCGATTGCTACAGGTGCAAGGGGTCTTGGCAGCGGTCTGGCTCATCTATGTGCCTTGGGAGTTGGCAGCTGTGATCAGGAGAGAAATCTAGCTGGTGGTATATCATTATGGTAACTCATGTGCTATATCAATATCCCTGTTTTCGACCATAATTTCAGAGTTGCCAATGTTTTTGGGATGGGTTGAAACTGTGACCCCTGCCCCCAACTAGGAATTTGTTGCTCACATCATATGTATGAAGACTGCGTGCATAGTAATTATGAATGTGTGGGCTCTCGTTCGTGTACGTGGAAAACTTAGCAGTCAGGCAGTCAGGCAGTAGTTTGTCTTCAGATGACACCCCCAACCATTCAATAATCCCAGAGTGGGATAGGAACATGATTTCAACATATTTCAATCCCTATCTGGTTGGTGGTTTGGAACATGACTTTTATTTTCCATAATGCATGGGATAATCCTTCCCATTGACTTTCATACTTTTCAGAGGGGTAGGTATACCACCAACCAGCCATCCATATTTACTGGTAAAAACAGACGGTCTCCTTGGTTCGCTGTCCCCCTTTTTCTCTAACCATTTTTACATCCAAAAACGCAACCCATCCCCTGGCAGAGGTTCCCATTTGCCTCTTTGCCGGTTTCCTTTTCGCGGCGCCCAACTTGTCGTATCAAAAGCGCGGCTTCAACGCACTCTGTTGCCTCAGCATGTCCTTTCTGATGGCCGATGCCTTTCTTTTCCTGGCTGGGGCTACTTGGAGGATGGTTACAATGTGAGGCCCCCCAGTTATAAGTTGGTTTATAAGTCCCAGTAACTATAGTTATAAGTACCATAAACCATCATAAACCATAGTTATTGGAGTTATACACCAACTTAGATATCTTGGGGGCCTCGCATTGTATGGCATGGTTTTCAGCCGAAATGTGAAATCATCAGGCAATAGCCAAACTCTTGGGAAGTTACTGCAGCCTACAAGCTGGGGCCGGCCACTTCACAAGTTGCTGGAAAAAATCCCCTCAACTATAATTGACCACAGTTACAGAATTATATTTAAACTATAACTTTGTAACTATAACTATAACAATAACCCTGTAACTGTAACGAACTATAGTTATAATTGCCATAGATCCCAAGTGAACTTGGAGTTCTACACCAACTATGATCTCCAAGGTCAGCTTCTCAGCATAGGAAGAGAAGAATGTGACCATTGCATCGCGGCAAGGGGTGGTGGGTTGATGTTTTAGGGTTTGTGACCTGTCGGTCACCTGTAAATGGAGATTTTATGGGAGGATGATGGGATAGAAGGGGATGTAACTAACGAGATGTGTGGCTATGCCTGCAAATGCTATGGAGATGATGTATGCTTATGTCGTATATACCCGGAATAATTGGGAACTATGCCCTAAATTTGAACCAGCCTGGGCACTATCTATGGCAGCCGCCGCCTGGGCACTGCGCTGGGCCGCGCTCGCATCCATTGCTGCCACGCTGGGCCGCGAGCCTCCTGGACTTTCCCGCACAGGGCGAAGACGCTATGGACGGTCCACCCCCCCCTCCCCCAGCTCCTCGCCGAAACCCGGTGGGAGGACCCCCCCCTCACCCAGCCGCCTGCCTCCCTGACGCATGGCAAAGACCCATCGTTTCTGATGCGCGCCGGTGGATTTGGGGGGTGAATAAAAACATATTGAACTATTTCCCATTTCTAGCCAGTTTGATAATTGAAAGCAAAGATATACCATGAATTACCATGATAGTGAGGTTTTCAAAGTCATAGGGGGTACCCCAAAATCATTCAATTCTAGAAAACACCGATCTAGCAACTTGAGATTTTATCCAACAAAGTAGATATGGTTTGTATGTATCTTGCATTTCAATTAGCAACAGCATACATATTGAATGAGCAACTAAGTAAATATAGACAACCTAGTGTGTGTGCGTGTGTGATTTTTGAATTTTTGGATAATCAAAAAAGAGCATATAATAATATATAATATAAGGTCATTCATTTTTTGGAAAATATAAAACACACACACATATATATATACACATATTTCTTCCACCGGACACGGAATGAAACTGAAGGGCTGGACCCCCTGGGCGAAGTTAGCTGTACAATTCTACAACTGATGTAGTCGAATTCTAAGTTTAGGATTGATCTGAGGACGGCCCCAAAAAACTTGGCATATGCTGCTGTTTGAGGGGTTTACTGAAGACCCACTGCTCACCCAAAGTGAGTGCTGCGACGTTCTGTGCCACTCAGGCCTAGCTTTGGCCATTTGAAAGAATTGACTTCTGAAATAGAACCCATGCATTTTAGACCTTGGGCATGGGGGATGATGCCTTCAAAAATACATAGTCAGCTGAGTGGTCATGGCGTGTCATGGCGTGTCATGGCGCTTTGAGGCACAGGGCTGTTTGGCGATTGGTCACTTGTGGTTGCTTTTTGCGGCCGTTCTGGTGCTCTTCTACACTGCCACTTGACCCCGGTCAGTGGATGACCTCGCCCTGAATGATGAGCGCGGGGAATTATGAAGTTTTGCCCACATTAAGGTCAATGTGGGAAACCCAACAATACACCATCCCCAATAGATGTGTAATGACGATCAAGCATATGTTCATCCAGGCAGCGTTTCCTGAGGAGATTACTCGGCGGCAGAATCTCCAAGCCCACGAGGCACGGTTTAAAAAATCTGAAGTATCTTCCGCTTGAAACCACCCCCTCACTAGGTTTATACTTCCTTGGATCATATTAATATGGCTATGGACCAATTATACGTATAAACACTTTTTTTCTCAATGATGGTGTTTATGGATGGTATTCATGGTAATTCTATGGATACAGCCCGACAAGCTGTAAATGCCATAACAACCAGCAACCGGGGTGGCCTGGCACCTGTTGCAGGCCTTTCTGGTGGAGGTGGAAATGACGGAAGGCTCCTTGGCGGAGGCGAATGGTGAAGGTGATCAAGATGAGTATGGATGTGCGTGCCACAATATATATATATATATACATACATAATTATATAACTATAGTATACTATAGATGTAAATAATACAATCTAGATAGATAGATAGATGGATGGATGGATAGATAGATAGATAATTATCGTATAAACATGCATGTTTATTTGCAACTGCAGATTGTTCGAATAGTTATGACAATTCACATGCAAATAGATAAATAGATAGGGATGCTGGTACACACATAGAAATACATGGAACTACTATCGACAAGGTCAGAGGATGTTCTGATGTTCTCTGTGAACGCTACTCATTGCTGGGTCTTAGGGGGATAGGCATTGATGGAGACACAATCATCCTTGACCCACTTTTATATCCACATGTTTGATCATTATTGCAGGTTTAGCTTTGGTTCCTGTAAATCTAGAGCTGCAAATAGGCTAATTATGTTGCAGTACCAGACCTACAGTGGATGGCAGAGCCTGCACCACCTTGGATGGTTGAACCCCTAAAAATCACGGGATAAAAAACCTATCAACTGGTGCAACCATCCACATTATTTACCCTCTGGTGGTAATTTAACATAGCTATTGAAAATTGCACATTTAGTTCGTTGATTTACCTATTAAAACTGGCGATTTTCCAGTTCGCTATGTGAGTTTACCAGAGGGCACTACTATAATGTACTAATATCTACTACTGTGCTATATACTAGTATCATCTATCATCTGCTATACCGTATAAATGCCTTATAATACCCACAGTGTTTACTATGGTTAGTTTACTAGAACCCATTTTTTGCACCATGAAACTTCTCCCAGCTCAGGAAACACACCTGAGAGCGGCAGACGTAGCATTCGTGGCAGCGTGGGCATTGCATTTCAGCTCCAGGCGAAGCGGAGGAATGCTGAGTTATGTGCTCCCAAGAGATATCGTAGATATGGGGGTTTTCCTAAACTGGTGGTACCCCAATAGCTGGGTAGTTTATAATGGTCAATCCTAAAACGGATGATTTGGGGGTCGCCCTATTTTAGGAACCCACCATATAGATTCCCCAAAATGCCTCAAAATGGTGGAGTGCACTGGAAAAATGAACAATCATCTTCAGAAAATGGAGAATTCGGGATGGTTTATTACAACATGTCCCATTTATTTCCTATAAGGTGGAGCCCCTGAGAATCAACTTAATGTCACCCCATTGAATAGAGTTATCATTACCATAAACCCTAGTTATTGGGGTTCTAACCCAACTTAGCTATTGATTTCTCATAAATATATCCAAGTGATGGTGAGCGTTTGTTTTCACACCTATCAATTGGCAAGAAATGGAGTTGCAACATTACATCTAGCAAGCCTGAATCTACAGCAAACATGTGGGATTTCACGTGCCTTTCAACCTGGCTGTAACAACGACAGTAAACCAAGACTTTCAAAAAAGGATATAGCCACTAGCCAATAAAACGATACGTAAGTGAACTAGCCACTGAACTTCTGCTGGCTAACGGGCAACTCCAGGGTCCAGAGTCCATTTGGTGGCTGGGTATAGTGGATCTTGTACAGTACCGATGCATGAGTTTGTATACAGAGCAGCAGCAAACTCAGACAGCAGCAAGTGCCGGCATCCAATCAACAAACATAATGTTTGCGTTTTGCAGGTTGGAAAAGCTGAGGGAACACATCTCGAACTAAGCCAAAATCAAGAGAGACAGACATAGAATGGTATAGACATGACATATCCCTATGTGATTATCTATATATCATTATATATCTATAACTATCAATCTCTCTCTCTCTATCAATCTATCTCTCTCTCAATGTATGCATATGAATATATATATGTATGTATGCACACATATACATATATATATATGCACACATACACATATATATATACACTTCAGTGTTGACATGTGTATATATATATAGAGAGAGATAGAGATATAGATGTATATGCATATAATATATATATCATGAGTGTGTGTTCCACTTTGACCTTCAACTGTTGATGTCGAAATGTCACCAGGACGTGGGCCTGACAGTGCGAAGTTCCAAGAATACCGTGCCTTGGTAGGACGAGTCTCAGATACGCTTTGAGCATCACGGAAACCCATGGAAACGTAAACTCAATAACGATTTAAACGCAATGATGTTGGTTTCCAATGGTTTCGAAACCCTATCATAATTTATATATATAAATAATCATTGTAAACTCAATATTGGAGCATCTTAGTTCTCGAAAGCCAATGGTGGTGTGATGTGGTAAGCCCAATTTTGGCTGTACCCCACCATGCGAAAAGGAAAAACCGTTTAAGATCCAAATTTTGCTTGGTTAATCGCCGTTAGAACACATTCTTGTTGCCTAATTAATCCTCATTGCAGTGGCAGAAAAGCCCTCATTTACTGTTGGCTTGACTCATCCTTCCTCACACAGGTCTTGAAAGATATTTCCTTGGAGATAGCTGCCGCCGCTTGGTGCGTACTGTGGTGTGATGAGAGCTGAAGTTGGGTAATGTTGGGTATGTTACGAATGGTTGTCAACTAGCTTATAACCCCGAAAAACTGGAATGTTAAATGAATACTGTACCATATAGAATGGTGCTGTATAAGCACGTATAATATTGTCAATTTATGTGTTCATGTTTGCATTGAGATAGATGGCACATGTGTCCTCTTTGGGGTTATCCCAGTAAAAAATGGTTCAGACCTCCTGGCAACGGCAGACTCACGGAGTGCATTCTGGGATTCAGTGCGTAAACCATGGTGAAGACATTGCTCATGTTCTCGTTATTGATAGGGTTGACTTCTCCCTGTTAAACGATGTTAAACGTGGAATCCCATTCATGATGGATAACCATACCACATATCGATCAACTTGTGATATTGTTGATCATATAACATCATAAATACCCATCATTATAAATTCCCATTTAATATATCCCAATATATAAGGCCATACGTGGTTAATTTCCCAATATTAACACATCATTTCGCCCATGAGATATCCATGAGATATCCCAATTGATGGTGAATTTCCCCATCCCATGTAACCTTGGCTGAGGACAGCAGCTGCGCCCTGATGGGCCCTTCAGGCAGCGGCAAGAGCAGCTTGCTGAACGTCCTAACGGGACGAGCGTTGCACTACGGAGCACTGGGGGGTCCCAGGTTCAGGGTGCCAATGGGTGGTAGAAGGCATCCCCCCCAAAACGTTCGCTAACTTCGTTTAAAGGCCCATGAAAACTGGAATTTATAGTAGTTTTAACATGTCTTAATTATACTTAGATGGATTTATACAACAACTTATCACTCCGGGGACCCACCTTGTATGGTTGATCTATCCAGTGGTGAATGCGGGGAGCGATTCGGAGCTAGGGGTATTCATATTCTCTATTTTCCATCGGGGAGCCAGTTGGAGCTACGAATTGAGTGGGCCCCAACCATATGACAATGATAGAATCTGACCCGTACAGCAATTATAGACATCATCCGTAAGCAGTCATATGCTGTATCTATATATGCTGAAAAAAGAAGATGAATGTGGTTTGTCTGAAATTTCAACAGGAGGAACATGAAGTTTAGAATGCAACAGATCTTTCTATGTTTTTTTCCGCGTCAGCTCTATCTGTGTTTAAGCTTTGTTGTTTTTTCAGGTCCTGTTGGCTCACCTTTAACTCATGACATGTCAACCAGGGAGCTTTGGACACGTGAAGTTTGGAGGTGTCCATTTTCCCCGACATCCCGGGGCCAGGAGAGGTGTCAGGGACTATCACGGCTAACAACGAAGCCATTCCGGAGGGGCTGGTTCCTTGGTGTTTCACGATGCAGAGGCCATCTGGGGATGAACAATAACACGTACTGGCACTTAAAAGTGCCATGTCAACCTTGTGAACTCCAAAACGTTGGTTTGATACCACAAGCATCAACAAGCTACAAGCCGTGCATTCTTTTATCAACTTCACAAGTCCGGTATCCTTCACGGCATACAGCATGAAGCGCAGCAAAGCATCTCGTCTCAACAATTTTATCGAAAAGGGTGGAGTATGTATCTATGGCACTCGTCCACACGTCCTACATATGGCTATGCCCCAAAAAGTTGTATACACCAAAATTGGATAAAACTGGCATGTTCATAGATGACGATACCCCATAATCCATGGACATCCATGGGATTTGGTCGAGGCCTTCACCGAAGTTTCGGTTTCTGAGGAATCCAACTTGAAGACAAAGAATGCTTCGGGATTCGCCACTCGCCTGGATGGCCATGATCCAAAAGTGCTAACGCATACAGAAAATCATCCTGAAGTCTGAAGTTTGCCAAAAAAAACAATAAATTCATACATTTTCCAGTTTCAGATGTTTATTTTTCCGGTAAATAAGGCCCAACAAAAAGCGCCCTTCGGGGCGTGGTTTCACTTCGCCAGGTGCCCCAGGATGATGTGATGCACACAGAGCCTTGGTAGCCGCTGCCTTGGGATGTTGCCACATAGTACATGATACTAACAATCTTCACCAAGCCACCATGATTTACAACCATTTACTCATATACCTACTGTAGTTATTAAGATACATTATGCAGTTACTAGCCACTTACTAATAAATTAGAACAAAATTAAGTGGGATGATAGCCCACGAATTAATCTAGAGGGAAAGCGGGAAAGCCCTTCGGTTCACAGTTCGACCCTGAAAATCGGGATTGAACTGCTAATTTTGGGGGATGGTAGCCACTTACTAACTATTACGAACTAGGATGATAAGCCATTTTAGTCTAACTGCCGATGATTACCCACTCGATTGATCTCGATTGTGGGGTCCATGTAGGATGGTCAAGCTGGTGTTATTACCAGCTTAGGATGCCTCGGATGCAGCCAAGATGGGTAAACCCTGGTGAAGGGGAGTTTGGTGCTTCAAGATGTTTCTCAGTCTGATGGGCAACTAAATTCTAAATAAATATACATGTTATACATATATATATATATACATATGTGTGTGTGTGCGTGTGTGTGCCTGACGGCGTGTGTGTTGACCTAACAAAACATACCGAACCAGTTGCTCTTGCAAGGAATCTGAGATTCTGAGATTTGCATAGACTTGCCACGACGTCGGTGAATTTCTCCAAAGATGGTGTATACATGTGTATACAGTACCCCCAAGTGGTCATTGAAATGAAACATATCATTGATAATATCATGATATAGTTCATGGTTCTCAGGCCAAGCCTGGCTGGAGGATGCCTCGGGCGGCTAAAAATTTGAGCCAATGCTTACTTGATCTCACTTGTATAATTGCACTTTGGCAATCAAACGTGGCAACGGAAAATGGCAGATTGATAGATGATGTTCCTTTTAATGTTGATTCCTGATTAGTGTGTGGAAAGTCAAAAAAATTCTTCCCAAAAGAAAAACATATCCTCAATTAAGTAAGGATTTCAATTGGCTACATTGAAATCTAATTAAAACTGTTTTTTTGCCGATGAAGTTGTGGTATTTGTACCAGTAGTACCGCACAAGGCGGTGGCGGAAGTTTCAAAAATAGGAAACCTATAGGAGAGACTGGTTGTTGTGAATCAGGGATGGCAGAGCGAAGCCACTGATGGACCGAAAGGTGGTTG
>Ga0126342_10013630_pt1 | contig 14374 bp, 13 predicted proteins | sample Cyp1metagenome_FD_92528 | JGI IMG/M metagenome (GOLD analysis project Ga0126342, IMG submission 92528) | Coral microbial communities from Lord Howe Island, Old Settlement Bay, Australia - Cyphastrea 1 metagenome | ecosystem: Host-associated > Invertebrates > Cnidaria > Coral ...
ATCTATCCAATCTATCCAATCTATCCAATCTATCCAATCTATCCTATCTATCCTATCTATCCTATCTATCCTATCTATCCTATCTATCCTATCTATCCTATCTATCCTATCTATCCTATCTATCTTATCTATCTTATCAAACTATCTATCTGTCTGTCTGTCTGTCTGTCTGTCTGTCTATATCTATCTATCTATCCATCTATCTATCCATCCATCCATCTATCTATCTATCTATCTAATCTTATCTTATCTTATTCTATCTTATCTTATCTTATTTTATCTTATCATATCTTATCATATCATATCATATCATATCTAATCTAATCTAATCTATCTATCTATCTATCTATCTACCTACCTACCTACCTACCTATCTATCTATCTATCTATCTATCTATACTGATGATTTGATTATCTAATTAATTCATTTCCATTTCTTATATCTCTTGCGGTCGAATTGTTAGTTGGATGAAATTCGAGCAAAAGAATCAACCAGCCACAAGCCTTGACTTTTTGATACTTTTTGGACGTTCCGTAGTTTTGTGTCTATCATATAATTATAGATTATAGATTATAGATAGATATAGATTATAGATTATAGATTATAGATTATAGATTATAGATAGATAGATAGATATATAGATTATAGATTATAGATTATAGATTATAGATTATAGATAGATATAGATTATAGATTATAGATTGTAGATTATAGGTTATAGATTATAGATTATAGAGTATAGATGTTGCACATCTTTGCACCATGGTAACCGAGCTTGCTGAATGAACAATCAGCATGAAGCCCTGTGCAGACAATTGAAGCCAAGGGCAAGCACTGACCAGGGATGGCAGAGAGCCCCGACCTTGTGATTTCCTCCGAACTTTGTAGGATGAATGTCAGCCAATGCAGAGATTGGCGGATTCTGGTGAATGTGAAGGAACAAAGTGGAACACCAAAAAAATATTAAAACCCTTGACTCTACTGGCGTCCCATGGGGAAGTGCAAGTAACTTGTGCATCCCCACACCTGGTAAGTTGCGCCAGTTGCTCGAGGTCCGAACTTGGACACGCGCAGTGCGTCGCCGACATGTCACAGGCCAGAATGGGCCAGTGCTATTATTTGGTACCCTCCGATAAGCAATGTTATGCAATGTTTCCCCCCATTTGCGGATAATATTTCAAGTAAAAACTCCATTTATAATAAGATTAATAAGGGATTTTTTATTGCCATGTTTGGCCGGAGGGTAGCTCATGCGACAGACGCTGCAGGTATTTTTGCCTGTGATTATTTGCTGGTGCCACTTCATCACGAGGACGTCGGATGGACGGTCGGACGAAGTACGTTGAATCCAATTGGAGTCGGTTGTTTTGTTTAGTCCACTGCCTGATTCATCACATTTCACATGACTGGAATATACATGAATACACTAGAATGACTAGAAGCTACTCGGCCTTGTACGGATTTGTACGGTGAGACTGGGCCCAGGAAGAGCATCACTGGTCTCTGGCAGTGGCAGCTGAGCTAAGACTTGGAGTTTGCTCGGGACATCTTGGGACTTCCTTTGACTTTTTGCGACTGCCGATCTTGGACGACTGCCGGACTAACTAGAAAAGATGTTGCGGATGGGACCACCCCATAGGAGCTGCAGCACAGAATAGCAGGTAACAATCTTGCTTGCGTTGGACTATGTTGGACTGAAACATACTGAACCAGGGTAGCCATGGGTAGCCACCCAAAATGTTTGTTTTATCATGTTTTATCATTGTTTTATTATCATTTTACCCGTTTGGACTGAGATGTTTGGGACGTTGGCCACATCGGCCTCGACATTCAGGTGTGTCGTCCGTGGGCAGCCATTGATCAACTGGACAACTGGGTTGGAATCTCGGAACGGGATTTGAGGATTTTCAGGCCCATGAGATCCCATGGGATCCAATGAGATGTGGGATGATGTGGGGATGTTTATTGGATTCCAGCCTTTCCAGCTCCAATTTCTGGGCGATTCTGGGTGTTGTTTGAAGCGCTGCCTGCAGATCGAGAGGTTGGAGCGATGGCGTGGGAGAGTCGGGAGTTAGTCCCTGATGGTGTCAATGTGGGTGGATGGTTCTGCTTGGAAGATTGGTTTTATTCCCAGGCTAGCGGTGACAAGACAGGCCACTTTGTCGCCACTCCCAATCTGGACTACCAGCAGAAGACCTTCCAGCTGAATCACGACAACCTGGTTGGCCATGTTGGTACAATATTCTCCATCACAAAGTCAGAGGACTGGGTGATACCACATCAAGTGAATCCACAGAATTCAGTGAATACAGTGAAACAAAAGCCCTTTGTTGTTCCGCTTCCTTTCAGATATGTCAGATAGGTCCATGAAGTCGTCCATGCAGTGTCATCAGCATTGCATGATTGTGCGAATTTGCGGATACTCGTAGTCTGGTCACAGAGAGGAAGCGGGACTGCTTCGGCCCTACTTCGGATGTGAGTCTGACTTGATTAACCTCCTCTTGCAGAGCGGCATGGGTAGCAAACGAGTGCTGGATCTTTTCTGGCGACATCGTAGAAGCTATGTGTCCCCGATCGACTTTGCAAGGATCCGTTCCTGGATTCGCTGGATGGGTCTGCTTTTTGCCATTTTTGTTCTCTACACGTGGATGGACTCTTTTTTTTTTCCCCCTCGTCCCTCACTTTAGATCAAATTTTGGTGATTTTGCCCAGGTGCTTTGGGGCTCAAGAAGATCAGATTGCCTCTCACATGGTGCATCAACTATGACAAGCCTTACTCCATCAGAGGCAAATCCTTTGAAGGCAAGGATCAGGACGCGACCATCGGCACGTCCCCATCCTTGGTGGACGACCCCTTTGAGAATGACCCGGCCTTCAATCCCAAAGGAATGCGAATTCCATGCGACAAATGGGCCTCCATTCCAATCAAAGTGGTTGAAGAGGTGCTTGAGGTCAGTCTTGGGGAACAAATGATGTTCCCCCAGATGGTTTGTCGATAAGCATGTGCACATCATTGCATGCCCAAGGATAAAAGAGGAACATATCAAAAGAATTCAAAAGATGTGCCAGTCGTGCTTTGAGTGAACCCAAACTGTTCCTTCCCCTATAATTTTTGCAGATTTGTGATATTATTTTGTGATTATTGCATATTTTTACACTGACATGTGAGATCTTGTGAGATCTTGTGAGATCTTGTGAGATCTTGTGAGTCTGTTAAGCTCTGAGGTGGCCGCAGACTTTGGGATTCAAGTCCTACTGGACCTGCATGCCTTCCCGGGTGGATCCAGCGCCGGCACCTTCAACGGAGTCTGGCCATTGAATCCGCGATTTTGGACGGCACACTTCAAGGAGAATTTCACCACCATCATCGTCCAGCTGTTGGATTGGATGGAGGCCTTGGGCAGGAAGAATCCCAAAGCCTTTGCTGGGCTTTACGGTCTTTCTCCCATGAACGAACCTGCTCATATGCGAGGCCTCTATGACAAGTCAGGTGCTGCTGTGCCAGTTCCATACCAAAAGGCTTATGATGAATTGGGCCTGAAAGGATGGGCGAGCATATCAACCACTGACATCCTCCAGACGTTGGCCATCAGTGTTGACGAGTTTCGAAAGCGTCCTGCGCTGGAACAGAAGATGCTTCTGATGAATGTCATCGAAACCGCATTTGCCGGCACTTTTGGTGGAAAGGAAGATGCTTCAGCATTTGCTGCCAGTCAAAAGGGTGAAGTTGGCTCTGTCACAGGGGCAATTGGCGCATGGTGGAAGGAGATCACCACAGAGTCAGAGGGGAAAAGATGGGCAGTGCTGGACCTGCACAATTACATTGCATGGAACCCTGACGTGAAGGGCTTTGAAGATATCGTGACTATGGAGGACTACAGGCGCTTGCTGAATGAGATGAGCGTTCCCTTCTTCCAGCAGCTTCGCAGCCGTTTGGAAATGCCACAGCCGCAGCTCCTGGCTTGCTCAGAGTACAGTGCAAGCACCAACCAGGATACCCTGCTATCAGTTACCAGTGGTGTGGGCCGGCGACCCATGAGTCTTCCACGAGAAATCAGCTGGCAACACCTTCGAGATGACTTCTTGCGATGTCAGCACAGGGCTGCTAGGGATCAGAAAATTGATATGTGGTTTTGGACCTACCACATCCGCAAGAACCGGAATTACCAAGGAGAGTGGTCCTTGCAGCACGTTCTTTCACCTTGGCCCCGGCTCCAAGGATTTGGACTGTTGTCTCTGGGCAGGTGCTTGGGTCACCTGACCTACACCTGTGGCTGGCTGTTGCTGCACTGGCTACGAGGGCCGTGGAGCTTCGTTTGGCGAAGTCGTTTCGGCTGCAAATTCGGCTTCAAGATCAGCTGCCTACCGTGATCAGCTGGCCATGTGGTGTCCATGAGCTTGGAAACTGCACGTTGTACATAAGGATTTGCGTATCAATCCGTATCAATGATCCATCCTGAATCATTTGTGGCAGAAATGCTGCCGGAATTTGACATAGTGACAAGATCCAATGCAGATCATTCCGAACTGCGGATACTGCGGCAGATGTCTGGCCGTGTGTGTGGAAAATTGTGGAAATGCGGTGCACGACTGGTTCAATGGTTGATCGAGTGCCTGATCGACATGGGGATCCTGAGAATTTTCTGCCGAGGCCAGTGCTTCGACTACCACCGTGGCTTTCCTGGATTCGCTCTACTCCACCTCCTCTGAGAGTAGACAGGCCCTACTTCAAACATCTTCAAACATCTTCAAACCTCTCGAACCCGCAATGGCATTTCTCCTCACTCAGTCTGCAGTGTTGAATAAGTGTTGAGTATTTGTTGAATATCTATCCCGGATATGTATTGAACAATGTATAATATTTGATGTGAAGGTCCGAAGCGCTTCACCTGCTTCACCCGCTTCAGGAGACTGTGGTACAGAAGCTTTGCCAATACTTGGAATGTGAGTGGCGAGTTTGCGGGGCAGTTGGCACCTTCCAGGCATCTCGCGTGCAGGCCTGACTTGTTGGTTTTGGCATGGCTGTTTTGTAGCCAGCTGTGGAGAACCCCCAGCAATGTCCATTCAGATTCTGTTGTTGCAGGCTGTGGTTGTGGATGTTCCACAACAAACGAACAATTTTGACTGTGGAATCTACGCCGGAGCCTCACTGTGTCGGGCAGGTGAACATGGTGAACACATGGTGAACACATGGTGAACACATGGTGAACACATGGTGAACACATGGTGAACACATGGTGAACACATGGTGAACACATGGTGAACACATGGTGAACACAGTGTGACCTGAGACCTGTGAAGTTTAAACGTGAAGCTTTGCAGGTGCTGGAGTTTGTGCCACTTGGCCTTCGCGGGGCGGTGAAAAATGCTGGACCCAGAGTTCTGCAGTTTTCTCATCAAAGTAGGGCCAAACTGTCCAAACTGATCTAAACTTAATTTATCTACATTTATACTACGTATATGTATCTGCAATTATCTGCATATATTCTGTATTCTGTATACAATATATTTATCTTATTGTACCGTGCCACTGACCGCGTCACTTGCTTGTTCTACCCTTGCAGTTCTCTCCAGGAGCTGAGTCTGAGCAGAAGTAACATATCATGACCAGGTATTATGCAACACCATCAGGGCCACATTTACAATCAATTGGTCAATGGCATTGGCAATAGATGGCGTGTATGATCGTGTATGTCAGCCAGATGGGTATCTCGGACGTTCTTAAAACATTTCACGCCCGATTGAATTCGAGTCATGGGAAAAGTATAGAAAAGTGAGCGCTTCCTATGCAGCTCCAGAATCATATCTAACCATTTCCTCTAAGAAGTTTCATGGTTTCGTTTGTCGCTTCTGGACCTCAAATCGGTTTCACGAGCGTTCACGAGTTGGCCCTTTGCGTATCGATGCCCCAGGTTGCAGCTGCTGCAGCATCCCTGGCGCCTGGCAGCACTGGGGCAGCACAAAGTCACCTTCCAGGCCATGGTAACCCAGATGTGATAGCTATGTCAAGTACGTATACCATCGTATACCAGTATAACATGGTATAGTGTTGGATACAGTATATACACACATTACATTACATCATGACAACCCATGACGTCATGACAGAACAAACATGATAAATGAATATGAATGATAAAATGCACAATATTCAGAAATCATCAAAAACGGGCAGTGGAGACGTGCCAATTTATGCAAATTTGTCATTAGAAATGTGTCGTGAGTTCAGCTTCTCCAATTCTCTGCATCGCCGGCAGCCAGGTGTGCGCTGATGTGTTTGCCTCAGCTGTTGCACTCGAGGAAGTTCAGGGCAGTTTTACTCTGGTCATATAGTCCATTTTGGTCCAACCCCGTCCAATATTCAAATCCCATTGAATGGGGCCAAAAACATCAATGAGGATAATGAGGCCTAATAAGGCGAATACTAAACGAGGGTTTGCCGGTGGTATTTAATATTCGGGAGGAGGGATTGGTTCCATTTGGTTCCATTTGGATCCACTTGCATCTCTCCTTTGGCAGCTTCCCACAATTTTCCAGGTCTCATGATTTGTTTGATACGTGTTGATACATAACATGAATTAAAATTATGCAACATGAATCAACATGATACGTATGATACGCAGCAATGTGGTCCCTTTGGCCCCGTCCCTTTGATCACCCTGGTTGTTAGGCACCTCGAAGACGCTGGCACGACGCTGCCATGAAGCTGCGAGAGATGAAGGAGGCAGCGCAAGTGCCGCCTTCGAATTGGATTCGGAGCCAATTATGGGAGATATTAGGAGCCTTGAACACTTTGGTATACTTTGGCGCTCATTTTTTTGGTGCAGAGGAAGGCTAGGGACATAAAAGTACGGACAGCTTTTATGACTTTTATTACATGTCATTTTTCGGACCCTTTACCATAGTTTCTTGATGTTTCTTGCGTAGCAGTGGCTGATTTGGACATGTTCGCGCCAGACCAGACGTTCGAACACCCCGAAATGTTACACCCAAACGTACCCAAACAATTTGCTGCAAGAGGCTTACCTAGTGGTTTTGACTTTTCAGATTCTATTTTGGTTTTGAAAAAATCGCTTGGCCTAAGTGGGAACAAAGGATGACAAGGATGTGCGGGGCGGGTAAAGGTTTGGTCATGTGGTCTGGTCATGTTTGGTCCGACACAGGCAGCCCCAGCCGCAGGCGCCTGTGGGATGGCGCATCTTGGGGGTTTCTCCTGGTTTCAATCGTCATTTTGATCGTTACCCTCTGGTAATTTAACGTAGCTATTGAAAATGGCCATTTATAGTGAGTTTTCCATAGTTTTCCCATTAAAAATGGTGATTTTCCATAGTTATGTTAGTTTACCAGAGGGTATTTTGTTGAAGTCAACTGAAGTCAACTGAAGTCCCTGGACCACCCTGGAGGTGTGGAATCTGCATGGTTTGCTGCACGCCTGTGGCTTCAAGAGCTGCAGAAGGACGGATGGGATCCGTGTTGTGGGCACCAACGAGGCAGAGGAAACAGTTTGTTGGGGCAACTTTTTTTTACTGATGGATTGATAGTGGATATATATATATATATTATTATAATACTACTACTGAATAATAATAGTAATAATAATAATATATATATATATAATAATATATATAATTATATATAATTATATATATATATATGGAATTATAGTGATTGTTGAATTATGATGAATTATGTTGATATATGTAAATTTATATATAATATGTTGGTATGGATTGATCATTGAGAAATATGAGAACGATCAGCACCTACAGATTCCAGTTGTCAAAATTTACCCAAGATATCACAAGATATCACATGTCTCATGATCTCAAGGAAGTTTTCACGCCATTTCCAGGCAGAGCTGGATCTGCGGACGGAAAATTAGTGGACCCCAGCTCCATTGCATGACTTTCTCCACATCCACGACGAGCACCATGGGTGCGGTTCACACTATCCCACTACGTAGTGTGCAACGATGTGCTGTGCACGTCTGGAAATACCTGGAACATCCTGGAACTTTGAAGGTGCAGATTTGAAGCGCCACCTTGCAGAAGTGCAAACTTGGATGATTGCCCGCTGTGTTTACAGAATTTGTTTGCTTCTGAACTCCTGCTTTGTTTGCGTGTAGTGGTTTCTTATGTTTCTTGGTGACAAACACAGGGAATCATCCAATGCACGAACATGCACAGATTCAGTTTTGACAAGTTCAAGTTGCCCACGTCCAAAACTGTCCGCCTCATATTCTCAAAGACAGAGACGGTGAAACTTCAAACATTGCCATCACTGCTGTGTATCTCTGACTGTCACTGAGTATGGTAGGTGTATTACCTGTTGGTCACAATCCGCATCAGCCATCTTTAGCCATCTTCAGGCTGCAGTCAGACAACATGAAATGCATACCGTGCATGCCCGAAAGGGTCTGAAAGACTGTGCTATGCCACCAATGCTATGCCACCTATGCGCGGCCTCATCAATTGTCGAGACACAGTGACCTTTGTAAATTTGTAAAGTCTTTGGTTTGATGAGGACTTGACTCATTGACAGACTTTGCACAATTGCCTCCCTAGATCTCCCTGCAAGACTAATCCTCCAATCCTCATCAGATAGTCGATCCATAGTCGATCCATGTCGATCCATGTTGACTAAGCGCGGTAAGCGCGGTAAATCACTGGCTCATGCTTGCACATTGATTCCATTGCTCATCTTCAGGCGGGGTAGCACATTGTTTCCAGACATTTAGACATTTATTTTGCTGATGCTGAGCTGCTGGCTATGGGTGGAAACACCGTAAATTCAAGGTCATCCCACATCGCCCATTGGATTTGGTGAGGATTAAGAGGTAACCATTGACCCATCCCATCCCCATGTGTTGCGCTGTGGATCCCACACTGGCGCTGAAAAAAGCGCTGGTAGGTGCTGCACTGGCACCACACTGCAGCATTTGTACTGCAGGAGGGGCAGTTGTCAAGGGCCTCCCCAGGTGATGACATGATGTGCAGGGGTTTTCACGACCTCAAACAAGTAACATGCCGCATGGCGAAGCTAAAATCATCTAAAATCATAGTCAGCAAAAGCTGAATTCGAGCGAGTTTCATACCACATGGATGCCGCAAAAACAAACATGCAGGTCATGGCTTCGCGATTCAGAAACGGCGAAAGAGACGATCCAGTAGAACAAATCCACCATAGATTGGGGCAGCCACTCTTTCGGCATTTTGGTAATTTTCTCTATCATCATAATTTGTGAGTCATGACTCTGACAATGCTTGAGACAGTGCATGTGATTGGCACCATAGCTTGGACCAAGCAGCTACCAATGACCATGAGGATCATCTTTCACATCATGCAGAAGCCAAGAATCGCTGATTGAAATTGCATCAGGCTATGCAAGTCCATGCAACGAAACAAGATACAGCAGAGTCTGCTGAAAGGATCAGAAAGGCGTCTAAGTCACATCCTGCACTCTCTGATCTGGATTCACTTGTGAATGTCCAGTTCTCCACCATCATCCCCAACAGCCCCACGGTACAACTTCAAGTTGACCTTGGAAGATTTTGACGCTGCTTTCCGACCTTGACCCTGGCCATGGCGTGCCCATGACGGAATCGCATGGCCGAGGCTGAGCTTCATGACTTTGCTTTCCAGAGCCTTGGCGGCTGGAGATCTTGATCCTGGATTGACAACAGGAATCCACTTCAAAGTCACTTTGAACCTTGACATACCTTGACCCTCCATGGCATAGTCCATGGTTTCAAAACGTCTCAAAGGCCCGGCCTTCCGAGGCAACGAAGGCTTTTGACAAAGCGCGGTTTCTGGTTGGGGCGAACCGTGACGCGATGGTGCCAGGCTACTTGGTGCTCGGGCAACAGAGCCCAACTGGGCCCAACTGGGCACTTGAAAAATGGAAGGAATGAAGCCTTGGGGGGTTAACTTGCCAAGAAGCCAGTCCTCATGTCTCACAGCTCTCAAAAGCAAGAATTGTATGACTATTAATTGAACAATTTTGAGACTATTAAGTTAAATTTCGGCCAGATAGTGCCGCTCTTTGTGCTTCGTGTCGGATTTCATCTGCAACTTGAGCCACAACTAGCCAGCTCAGGTTGAAAAAGAATTTTAGCTGCATTTGTGAGTGTTACTGCGTTTTGCAGTGGAGAGTGCTGCTGTTGTGGGATGTTGTGGGTTTCCGCATCGAAAACATCTATGAGAGAACAACATGCAATATTTATATATATATATATATTATAATTTATAATATATATATATATATAATAATACATATATATATATTGTGTGTGTGACATCACGTGACACCACGTGGCTGTATGGTGACATCATGCCACCATGTGAATTCATGCACTATAGAATTTGCGCAACTTTTTTTGGCAGCGTTTTTCTGTGCTTCTTGGAACCACCGAGGACACGTTGGTCTACTATGCCAGCAAGGAGTCCCAGGTGCCCAAAGGACGAGTCACTCTTTCAGAGTGTACGTTAGGTGCCTTGGCGGCCCTTGGCCTCGTCATCCTTGGGGACGGCCTGGGAACAACCAGAAGATGGTGTTCACTTGTTGGAGGCAAAGAGGTTTGGTCATAGATCTGTTGTCTATTGACATAAATGATCATAAATGGAAATAAATGGAATGCGCAAGCCAATTGTTGTAGTAGGTCCATGTAGTTCCCATGTTCCTTTCCTGAAGACCCTGACAAGAAACTGAGTTTTTCCACGAGGCCAAGATGCTGATGAAGTGGAAATGTGGTCGAAAGTTCAAAGGGTGGAGGGCTCGGTGCAAACTACTGCCGTTCTCAGCAGCACTGTATGCGGCTGTTGGGACATCGCTAGGAAAGCACGGAAAACGGGGAAAACTGTGTCGAAATGTTTGAAATGATGGTGATGTCGAGACAACTGCTTAACACTGCTCTTTAAGGCCACCATGATATCGATGTCCAGGACCAGCAGGACCAGGACGACGCTGCGCACTGTGCTGTTGGTGCGTCCTGGCAAGGGTCCAATTTTCATCAAGACCAGTCCGGATGAGATCGCCTCGCTGGCTGCGCTGATGAAACGACCGGTGGAGATGCCCGCGATGCCCGCGATGCCCGCGTTGCCCGAGTCTCCAACGCGACCCGAATGTCCTCCCAGTGGACACTTTGCTATGAAATTTAATGCATGAAGAATATATAACAAGTCTCATTGAATTTCGATCCGTTTTTACAGTTTTCATTCGGATTCGAGATGCAGTATAATATGATATGATATGCACGGCCTGTAGAGATTCCCACATGTATACATTTATACAGTCAATACATGCATATACATGCCACATATCCACCATCATAATATTCTTCGATCCATTTAGATCCACAATGTCGTGAAATCTCGCGCGAGGACACAGCAATTTCTTTCCCATCCAGGAGCCAACGGAGTCGGAGTCCCGTCGCGCCGCCTTGGCTCGGATTACTTCCAGAGGCTCCGAATGGTCGGCACAGGTGGCGGAAGAGATGGCGTTGGATCAATCACCAGGACCTATATCACCTGACAGCAGTTCCACAAGACAGTCGCAAGCGCCTGTTTTCCAAGAAGTGCGAGAAAGCTTGGGAGCCAAGTTGGCTTATCAAAAATCCATGGATCTGATGTGGAATTACGATCTCCAGGCTGCTGCTGTTCTTCTGGAACCCTGGCAAAATTCCAGCTTGTGGCATGCAGGTGCTGCTGCTGAGTGCTTTGTTTTGAGGACCATTTTGACTGGCAGAAAAAGTGATGCTCTTGCATCGTTGGATCTCATCGTAGTAGCTGAAAAGCTGAAAGACGATATTTCCTCAAGCAGTCTGACATTGGCTCATGAAATCGTCACAGCAGAGTTGCAGCTGATGCGCAGCTTGCTACAGATCATCTTGGGCTTGCGATTTCGAGCTCTATACAACTTGAGGCAATGTTGGTATGCTTACTATCGCTTAGAGCAATTTCTGGAGGATGAAGTGAGTCTCAAAAGATGTGCCCAGAATGTTGATTGTGTCATGACTTACGAAGATTTGAGGGGAAGGATCCTTTTTGGCCTTGGCTTTTTCTACATGGCCTCCTCGCTGGTCCCTGCAAGTCTCGTACCTTTGCTTCGGCTCGCGGGTTTTTTGATGCACCGGCAACGTGGGAAGATGTACCTGTTCGAATGTGTTGAGAGAGCACTTGGGGCGCGATGCTCCATAGCTGCCATACTACTTGCCATGTACCACCTGGATTTGGAACCAGAAGCTTGGCATGGCCTGGCTCAGTTGACGCAAAAACTGATTAATTATTGTGATTCCAATACAGTATCTGTACGTATTATGTACGTGTTATATACCATATGAGACACCATACAGTATCATTTATCATAGATATGTATATTAAAAAAATAATAAATGTATATATAAATATATAAATATAAATAAGTAAAACAAATTCATAGATAAAAAGGTCAAGAAATTAATAGATAAATATTATATTATAAATAACTATATAAATAAATATATAAATAAATATATAAATATATAAATCACACACACACATATATATATATATATATAATGTGAGTTAGGTTTGTTTACATATGTGTGCCACAATGCTTGGATGTCTTATAGAATGCGAGGTTTGGCAGCAGATTGCAGGGTGGGACCTGTCCAGGTTGCAACGTTTCCTGGTGCGTTGATGACCCTTACGTTTGGCTCAAGAGCAATGCATTTCTCAGTTCTCTTATCGTGGTAGGTCTGCCCAAATGGGAGGATACTCAGAGCCCAGCGAGGTCACAGACAGTCTTCTCTCAGTGTCCTACATCGGCCGGGTGAAAAGTTACAACATCTCCCGTGGATTCGGCTTCTTGGAATGCCCGGATGTTCATGCACAGCACGGCCGGGATGTTTTCGTGCGCGCAGATGCTGTGGAAGAAGTGACCCTGAGCAAAATCGCCAGTGGTTCAGGGCCAGATGCTGCTGTCAACAGAGGGGAGATGTTTGTCCGTTTCACCTTAGAGATGAACCAGGCAGGCAATCCAGAAGCCCACAGTGTCCAGCAGGTCAAGGATTCCGAGGTCCCTGAAGAACTCCGTCAACAACTACCAACCCCAGCCAAGCCAGTGAAGGTCGTGAAGCCTGAAGCTACGGCAAAAGAGTTGAAAGCATCAAAGGAATCGAAAGAAGAGAAAGATGCGAAAGAAGGCAAGGATAAGAAAAGTTCCAAGAAGAAAGGCAAAGTTGAAGGATTGCGTGTTGGGGACTGCCGAGTTCATATTGGCCAGGATGCAGAAGACAATTGGAACATTTTGTCAGCGGCCAAGGGGAAATACTGGTTTTTCCATCTCACTGACTTCCCCAGTTGCTATGTTATCCTGGAGTGTAATGAGCCCACGCATGAGGAGAAACTGCAATGCGCACAACTCTGCCGTGATCACACCAAGCACAAATTGTCTGGACAAGTCAAGGTGGATGCGACACAGTGCAACAACGTGAAATTTGACCGAAAACGAGATGTCGTCGGCGAATGTGATTACAAGGATGAAGGGAAGGTTGAGCTCCTTGTAGTTTGAACATGTTTGAACTCCGCTTGTCGAAACATGAGCTTTTTGTGAACAGATTGAATATTAAATAGGTAGTTGGTCATGTTGGTCGCCGTGTGCATGATGCCAACGAAGGGCTTTTGCAGGACAGCCTGAAACAGACATTGCGAGTGCTGCTCAAAAAAGGCAAGCCAAGCTTATTGTACCAGGAAGTGTCATTCTCACAAGCTCATCCAAACAATTCGATTTTTTTGGCTCATGCTTGGGCAATATTCGATGTCGTGGCAATATTTATTGGCCCTTATTGGCCCTTCTGTGGAAAGATCCCTGGAACCGGAACCAGATTGATCTATGACATGATCTAAGGACATGAAGCATGCTGGCAACATTTTGATCGCCAGCTTGGGGCGCCAACCCGAAAACACCCTGCTGCATTGGGCAGGCGAGATTCTCCAGTCAACCTTAATCCGTCAGTTGGGCTTTGAGTCAATTGAGGTCTGAGGTGCTCGATTTGTTCTTTCAAGATGTTTGTTGAAATGTTGATTTGATTTGATTTTTTTAAAATGTATATAATATATAATTATATATTATATATATATGTATATGTATATGTATCTCTATCTCTATCTCTATCTATCTATCTATCTATCTATCCATCCATCCATCTATCTATCTATCTATCTATCTATACATCTATACATCTATACATCTATATATCCATCTATACATCCATCTATACATCTATCTATACATCTATCTATACATCTATCTATACATCTATCTATACATCTATCTATACATCTATCTATACATCTATCTATACATCTATCTATACATCTATCTATACATCTATC
>Ga0126342_10013631_pt1 | contig 14374 bp, 9 predicted proteins | sample Cyp1metagenome_FD_92528 | JGI IMG/M metagenome (GOLD analysis project Ga0126342, IMG submission 92528) | Coral microbial communities from Lord Howe Island, Old Settlement Bay, Australia - Cyphastrea 1 metagenome | ecosystem: Host-associated > Invertebrates > Cnidaria > Coral ...
ATTATTCCTTGAATTGAACCAGAGCAGCAGGGGATGATGGTCAGGACAAATTGGACTTGACCTGGACATGAACTTACACTGAAAAATACCTCTATTGAAGCAGCCCCCAAAGTTAAGGCAAGACAATCCTAACCATCATTCCAGATTTTTATTCAGCATATTTGGGTATTTTCCAAAAACGCAGTCTGACTAAAACGGTTTATTTCTAAAATCTTCCCATGTTTCTTGGGCCTTGTACAGGACGAGAGGGCAAGACGTGGGCATAGCTGAGCCTCCGGCCGCTGTTGGCGGCGGAAGCGGGATGGAAATGGCACCAGTTTTTTTGATCATATTCTTAGGGAAACCAGCCAGGCTTTCCACATCGAAAATGATCTACAAATATATAGTGGATTACCCTCTGGTAATTTAACATAGCTATTGAAAATGGCCCTTTATAGTGGATTTTCCCATTGAAAATGGTGATTTTCAATAGCTATGTTAAATTACCAGTGGCTTAGTACTTCCCTAACAAATTACAAACCAATTGAACCACATGTTTGGTTATAGTAACTAACCGCAGTGGAAAATTGGGTAGATCGATTGGAACTCGGTGACAAAATGACAACACGTTGGAACAGTCATATCAGTTGAAGGAAGGAATAAAAGCAACATGGTTGTCCGGGATATGGGGATTCATGGGTATCTATCACCAACAATATGATTTGATCATCTTTGATATATAAATGGGTCCAATAGCAAAAACACCGAGGCCCCATGCTATATCAAATTCAAGGGGTGTTTTTCACACTTTGGAACATTTCAATCATGGATTCTAGTCTAGAAACGGCTCATTTCGCCTAAAAAATGTCCAGGATCATCCATCCAAGAGCCTTTTGGTTCCATCCAAGGTAGCGGGAAAAATCATGAGTCTCCAATGTTGAGCAAATCAAAATTGGTGATTCATCTACTCCATGTTTTTTCATCCCCCGTTTTTCTGTGTGGGTCCATCGCCATTCTTTACTGGTCTAAAGAAGCATGGCAAGGAGAAACCCAAAACGGATTCTTCGATTGCCACGTTAGATTCGCAGAAGGAATGCAACAACTTATTCGACCATCTGAACCGGGATGGTTCCCAAGTTATGCAGGGTTCTTATTGGAGATAGCTCCCATATTTCCGACCAAGTCAACTACAACTGCAGCACTTTTACCCTTCAAGGACAAAATAGAGACTTTGAGGTGTTCATCATCTGAACCAACCCGGGCAAAGGACAATTCCATTGAGATCGTAGATGTTGTATCAATTACAAAATGTATAGGAAGTTCCCAGTGATTGTTTGCTCAGGAACTGAGGGGGCCGCGAAGCGTCTTGACCTTCCACCAGTAGCCAAACCAACACCTGCAGAGCTTAGGAAAGTCAACTGATATTCACTCAGTTGATTGAATCCCGAATTTCATGACTTGGGCGAAGGTAAACACTGCAGGAAACCCGGTTTTATTCCATTGAGGGAATTCAACCCACCAATAATGGTTGGGCTTCTGAACTCATAAGGGCGAAGCCGAACCATCATGTATTATGTATTATTATGTATTATTGAGGGAAACCATAATTCCAAGATCTATTGGAGGTTTCCATAAATGGTGGTACCCCTAAATCATCCATTTTAGATTGGTTTTTTCCATTATGAACCATCCACTTTGGGTTACCGGTCATTTATGGAAACCCCCCAGCATTGCAATGTTAACATCCATCGCACCATCTCAATGTCCTGCATCCAGGCCATCATATCAGTGGAGTCTTCCCGTGCTGGTTTCAGCCTTGTAGCCAGGTACACTTGTTGTCTCAAATGCCCGTGGTCCCCAGTGGTGCAGCTGCAAGAAGGTTGTCTATATATCATCACACGTGAATGTGACAATCACCTCAATTTAGATCATCTCCTACCCGTGTTGAGGCAACCAGCTGGAACGGTAGAACCCGCAAAAAGTTGAAACTAGATAGGCCCTGATGGATTTCAGTCGTCATTTCGGCAACATGAGGCAACTATACACGGCGATGCATTCTTGGAGGATCATCCCACTTAGTGGCTGGTTCATAACCAATATTAGTAATCTATAGTTGTATAGTGCGGTTAAAACAATGTCATATACCATTCCCCAAATCACCAGAAGTAGGTTGTATAAACCATTCCCATTCGTGTTTTAAGCACATTATAGTGATATATGGGATAACCCCACTTGGTGCACACTTCCTGGGACACTAGGCAGGTCTCAAAATGGGACTTACCCAACAAATGCCATTTTTCAATGCCGAAAAAACACCATGGGTTTCTCCAACATGTTCAAAAGTCAGCCGAAAATGTAGGGTGAATTTCACGGAAACTTGGTATGTCTGGTATGGATCTGGGTATCAACGTGACATGACCACCCCCAATGGGTAATCTCATCCAACGTATATGCAATATGTGTATAGCATTATATACATATATATATATATACCATGATATCCAATATACATATATATAAATATTATACATATTACATATATATATATTATGGTTAGTGGATACGTATTTAAGTCCCCAGTTTTCATGGCAAAATATGTCCAACTTTTGCATGGCAAACTGCGCGACTGCGCGCCTCCCGGCTCGTCAAGGCCACCAAGCGTTCGTCGCAGAGAGCCAGCTGCAGCACCAGATCCCCTGCGGAAAAAATGGCGGGGATTTTCTGGGAAAATCTATAGAAATTGTAGATTCTATGTTGATTCTATGTTAATTCTATGAAAATTATGGAACATCTATAGAAAATATCCAATGTTCATACAAGATTCTATGTTAAAATGATAAATGAGGGAAATCATCTAAAAGATATAAAGATTTACGGGAAGTCAATCAATGTTATAGGAAATGTTGCTTGTTCCCGAGTAAATCCATTGAATCTAGGAATGATTCGTAAGTGGCTTGCATCACTCGGTTAATGTTGACCCTTGGGCCGTTGAATTGGGTGCTACCATAGAATAGTGACAGATTGAATTGAAACACTTTTGTGTCGGGGAGAACCCCTCATTAATCAACCACGGTTTAGCAACCTCGGGTTGACATTGCAAATCATAACCCAGAAAGCCAGGGGCGATTGTTATCCTCTGGTAAATTAACATAGACCCTGAAAATCACCGTTTTATAGAGGAAACTAATCTTCCAACCCCTATCTACCAGGGTCTATGTTAATTTACTGGAGGGTAATCTCCGGGGAATCCTCCCAAAACTTGCGAGCTTTCCAGTTATACTGCCTATAAGTGCGTTTATGGTTTTGGGTTAATCAAGCTATTTCATCCCATTTCTATGTACAATGGTAGATCCACTTAGTAAGTCGGAACTTTTTTACCCAGTCCGATCCCAAAGATGGACTGTGAATCGTGGAGAAACCCACGGAACTTTGCAGGCTGGATCTGATGGCTGTGGGGTATCCCACTCAGAATTTGCTGTCCAGGGTGGCTACTTGTTGCTACTTAAGTTGCTATTTTGCAGAAATCTGATTGGGGGCTGCGAGACAAAAAAACGTCCTACAGCAAGATCCAAAAAAAGTACGTGATTTCAGACGGCTATCCCAATCATCATGTCATCGGCATGTCATGCGCAAAAAAAGGCCAGCGGGGTCAAAATGAACAAAAATTTGGTCCTTCAAAGAAAATGACTATCTCAGGTCCTTCAAAGAAAATGACCCATAGCCACATGAGGGTTTGGGAAGTGTCTACCACCATCCCCCCAAATTTTTGACCCATACCCTGCCACATGTTCCTTACAGCAACCCCCAACAATAAGAAAGAACAGTTGAAAACCCTGGAATGAGGTAAAAAAAATCACATGTACCATCCAGTAAATTAACATAGACCCTGGCAGATGGGGGTTGGAAGACTAGTTTCAAATAGAAATTAATTGTTTTCAGGGTCTATGTCAATTCCTGGTTGGTGGTTTCAACATGTTTCAACCCCTCTGAAAAATTTGAGTTCATCAGATTGGATCATCATCCCAACTATTGGGGAAAATATAAAATTCATGTTCCAAACCACCAAGCAGTAATTTACCAGAGGCTCAATTGGTGCTTTCTGAATGGGTCCCGGGTCGTCGTCACCATGGGGTCTGACTTACGGTCATCGCTGCTGGAGCCTTTGAGAGGCGCTGAAAGCCAAGGGCTCGACTTGACCTGGCAGTTTCGAAGCTAATGATGCTAATGTATGGTAAAACTATGGTAAAACGCCGCGTATATGATATGAAATGATATCAATGATTACAGTATCAATGTATATTTTTGGAAATTATGTCAATAACTCAACATCTCTCTCAATTTCATGGCGAAAGCCAGATGAGATACCACGCAAAAGATTAAATTTCATGCTGTTGTAGATTACCCATTGAATGTTGTTTTGCACATGTGGAACCCTTCCCGGAAAGGCAAAGGTGAAAACCAGCGAAGCGCTGGAAACTTCCCCTGGCAGTATAATCAATGCCCCTTTTGTAGAGGATGTACCATATTATCATCTGGCTGAATTATGACAATTCACTAACCTGAAAATAGTGAAAAAATAAAGATTGCAGCAGGTTTTGTCCTCCTGGTTTGATGCTAAACAATCCTGCTGTTTCAACCCCCACTTGAAGTAATCAACCCTTCCAGTTTATCCACCAATATGAGCGGGAAAACTACCTGCGTATGGAGTTATACCGCCACCACTTTCAGTGCTTAGACGGTTCATCTCTGAGGCTCATGACTGTGCCACTGGATGGGTCCTGGAAGGCTGTCGGCTCACTAAACCCACGAAACCCACTAAAACTGGATCAAGTGCCTGTTCTTTTTTGTTTACAACATACCAATGTGTGTGTGTACACCCTTCTTACACAGGGCTTGGTGTTTGGTGTCATTTCTACAAACCACCAGGGTGGCTTAGATTTGCAGCGCCAGGCTATCACATCCGACCTCGATGCACAGCGTCGTGACCAGAACCTGCTGCGTGTCGCTGCAGAGTGCCAACTGACCCGCCACAGCCTCGGGTGTCGCAAAAGGCTTGGAAGGGTAGCCAAGATGGTAACCCTAGAATATGACATGGAATATATACATAATATATAAGTCATACCTTTGTATAAAACATGTGGTAAACCCTAGATGTTTAAAGTCCCTACCTTTGTATTTTTAGGCAATTCCCCAGAAGATAGAAATGTATGTTCTATCTTTCTGGGGTTACAAACGAACATTGTCTGACAAGCTTGCTGTTATTTTTGAAGTTAAGCAACCTCATGATTCCTGATGACATAGATGTGTTTGATTGTGTTTGGGCGGGCGCCAGAATAGTGCAACAATCCGATAAAACGGTGGGGGAACAGCCAAATTATAGCAAACTCCATGGTGGCAGATCACCAAGTCATTCATCTAGTGAGTCATTCATGTCAACCCCAGATCAACGTTGCGAATGTTGAAATTTGGGCTGAGTTGGGTGGGTCCAATTCAAATTAACGAGCCATTTCATGCCAAGTTCTATCCGTCTGTCAATGTTTGGGCGTTTCATCCTGGCATCATCACGATCAAACCGTCACCCTTTGAGTCGCCTTTCAGGCTGCTATAGCAGGCCAGCCCGCAACCGGCTGCGCACCCTTCCAATCTCCCCTTTCAAGGTGGTCCAACCGAAGTTTTCTGGAGCCCCAAACGCCAAGTTCAGCGCCAAAACCCAGCCTGGGCCAAGAATGCTGAGCTGCTAAGGGTAAAACATGGTAAAACTATGTCAGGGTCCCTCAGGGAAAAAGGTGAATAGGGAGGAATGAGAAGCTGCTGAGGTTTCACCCAGGCAGGGCCAGATGAATTCCTTGGATAAATCGAGAATCCCCAGTGAACCAGTTGGAATAACCCAGCATCCAGCAACTAAGGGTCCACTGGTCAGTTCTCATTTGTGGCACCATCCAAATGTTCCTGCTGTCCGTATCCCATTCAAGATCGACCCTGAAATGGCTGACTGGACTGGGAAAATCTTCCGAATATCCCAACAAAAGTCCAGCAAAATCCATGTCAAATCAATATTTGGGTATGGGTCAAAATTAGGTACCCCAATAATTGGATGGTTAATACTAAACTAGACTAACATCTGTGGTCCCCTAGGTCTTCCATTTTGACCCACATCCATTTACTGCCAAGATTGCCAAGTGTGGGAGTTTCATAATTCGAACATCTTAAAACTGGCCAAATTTAGTGAAGCAAGCAGCCATTCCAGCGCCATCGCGGGCGAGGTGGTTCCATCCACTGGGCACCTGGAAGATCGATGCCGTACTGGCTGAGATGAGACCAAAGAAAAATGCTGATTTCATGGTGTTTTAGTGGGACTTAATGGTGATGTCATGGGATTTAATCATGATTTAATCATGATTTAGGACTGAAGAGTGATTTGATAGGACTGTGGGACTCAATGGGATTTACGAAAAGCTAAGGCCTAGCTAAGTAGTTCCGTGAATTTTATGGTATATGGTGAATGATGGTGAATGGAACCAACCAGTTAATGGGGAAAACAGTTTTCGAATCGGGGCCCCCACCTTGATACCCATCATAAGTGCCCTACTTTGCCCATTCCTGGGCTTTTCACCAAGCTGACGGTGAACCACCAAGTAAGACATCACGGTTTCTACCGCTTTGATCCTGTGGTTTTGGGGCCTCTTTTTTCTGACGTTGCGACTCAAATGGTCAGATGTACTCGTTCCTACCATCAGCTGTCATCCCTAGAGTAACGCGCCTCCAGAGCAAATTCAGCCGTGACGTCTTCGCACTGCTGGACACCTGCAAAAAATGATAAGATGGGATTATGGAACATGACTGCACGATCAAATGTTCAAGAAATATGGGATGATTATATATATAATTATAATTTCAAGATGTTTAGAATTCACTATGTTCAAGATGGAATAAAAATGTTATTGAGCTTGAACATGGTTCTGTTGTTTTTTCAGAAAGGAATTATTGTTATATAATACATACATATAATATAATTACAATCATAAATATCACCCAGGATGATACTTGGGATTGCAAAAAGCCAGCACCGAGTTGATCATGGAGATGGTTTGTGACGGAGCCCAGTGTTTCAAACAGCTCCGACTTTCCCAACGGAAACAGCTTAATGTTGGGCTTTAGAGGTCAGAAATGCATGTTTTCGTTGCCCAGTCTATGTTGATCAAAAATTGACCGAGCATTCTGTCCATTGCACTGCCCTGACAAACCATTGATCAGTTCCAATGAAACAGTCTGACTGCATGGTTGTTGTCCCATGAAGCGTCCCGGATTCTCATAAACCTCCACATTTTTATTTAGGCCACCGTGGTCACCCCAAAAAAAGGTGATAAATGTCCGATCAAAACTGGTACCACCCCCTATAAACATCTATAAACTTGGAGCGATGCCAGCTATGCTGCCATATCCACCCGTCCATGCCCATGGCCTCCAGCTGTGCCAGTACGCAGCAGAGACCACTTGCTTCATCCACCAGCAGGGCAATAGGACTCTCGTCCTGGCGCCAATGGCTTTTCGATGTTTCGTCAAATCGAGAAATTTCAGTGAAGAAATTCAAAGAAACCAAATCAATATCGATATTTACGCCACTTAAAACACTAGAAGTTTAGTCACTCCTTAAATATCATGAAATGTCTAGGAGTCAACATCACTAAAAATCCAGTTTCAATCATCCACATCCCCTTTTTTATCCACATCATCCACTAAAAACTAGAAGTTTAGTCACTACAAAAATCCAGTTTTTCCATCCCCTGAGATTTCCATCCACATCATCCAGGTCATCCAGGTTGACCCCCACTCCTCCTGACTCGACACCTCCAAACGCCGCAGGTGCTGCACTGGGATGCCACTGGCCCAGCAGACCTGGCGTCGTCGTCGCGATGATGACTGCTGGGCCGTTCTATCCTCAGGTTACAGAAATCATAGACATAATCACCATGAAAAATAAAACAACATTCCAAACTCTCTGTTTTAGATCATTCTTGGAATATGGTAGATAGTGATACTTTTTAATCTTTTTGGGGGTTACGACATATGACATGTACATACATATACTACATATATATACCAACTGGGCAGCCAAAAGTGGAGGATCATCCCACCATATACCGCCTTTGTGGTCTAAATTTGGGGCCTAGGAGGGTCATCCCGTTCTGGTCACCCTCTGGTAAACATACAAAAAGCTATGGAAAATCCACCATTTTTAATGGGAAAATCCACTATTTCGACTGGGTCATTTTCAATAGCTATGTAACAAATTACCAGAGGGTATAACATCTTGTAATTGGGTTATATCATGGTATATCCCAGGCCCAAAAACCACCATCTATCAGTTGATACAGCTGATTTCCCAACGAAAACCTCCATTATATACCCTCTGGTAAATTAACATAGACCCTGAAAATCACCAATTTTTAGAGGAAACTAATCTTTCAACCCCTATCTGGCAGGGTCTATGTTAATTTACTGGAGGGTAACTGGCTTAATGCTGGCTCTTGATTAGTACAGTGGGTCAGTATTATGTCAGGTTTTGTCCCAGGCCAATTTTTTTCAGGCGTGGTTTGCTAAATCAAGAAAAACATTGTACTGTTTATCAAATTCCACCAAAGTATCGAATTCCTTACCTAATTACCTAATCGTAGTATATAAAAGGAAAATCCAGGGGTAGCCCCGTGAGCAACTCAGATCTTTAATAATATGTATGTTGGTAGGGTCTTCTATATATTGCGTCCTACTTTGTTGGATGCTTTTTTAATAAATCCCTTTGTCCCTTACTTAGCTTTCATCTTGAATCCTCAGACTGCCAAAATCTCAAAAAAAGATAAATCCCTTATTTAAACATCTAATATAAGAATTCACAAAATCCTCAGAATTTCAATATATAATATGTTTGTTGGCGGGGTCTTCTATTGTGTCCTACTTGTCTTTTGGATGGAATTGTGAATTGAAACCCCCCTTTGAGGTGAACAAAGGAACATCGAAAGTTTTTCAATCGACATCCTTCAGATCCTGAGTTGTCCCTGGTCCCCACCCAAGTAGCCTCCCCAAGTAGCGCAACCCTTCCAGGCACCTCCTTCCAGGGCCCTGGGGGCCCTGGCTCCACCCCCCCGCAGCACAGCGCTCCACCACGCTCCAAGGCCAACAGCCGTGGCGGCACGGCGCGTCCAGGGGCCCAGTGGAGCGAGGCCAAACAGCCAGGATCTCGGAAAGATCCAGGAAAAACGGGGTGAAACCGATGACAACCTATGAAAACTTCGGAAGACATAGTTAAATAAAGGATGAAACCCGTGAAAACTTGAGATTTCAAAGCAAAATTGAAGATTCAATGGAGGTACAGGGAAAACATGTGGATTATTTGAGGAACAAATCATATACAACGACAAAGAATGGGGATTTGAACCAGCACAAATGAGCCAGCCAAGATTGTATTTCATCTTCACACATGCGGAAACTAACCAGCAAATTGTGGATGTGGAGCTGAAAAAACGTGGGGGGTTCGACCACTAAAAGTGGGTTAAAGCCACAGCAATGCGGAATTCAATCGACAAACATATAGGAATATTCGATAGATATTAATAGTATCATGAATCAAAAAACAAACTAACTACGGGAGGTTAAAACCAGCACATTTCAAAATAGTTCAAAAACAAACCATCAGCCTGGGGTCGTCTCATTTTAGGTGGACGGGGGCTCGGATCAAGGTGGCAATACTCCAGCAGTGACCCAGTCAGTAACTTACGTGCAGAATGTGTAGATATACTGTAGTTATTGTAAGTATATATAATATATATATATATATGTGTGTGTACATTATATATATCATTATATAGATTATTAACGATTATTATTTTGCGTCGTAAAGCACCATAAAGCTACAAACATAGGGATATCGTATAGATTGTTATCTTATCACGAATCAAACTGCCAACCAACTGAAAAAAAGGAACCATTCAGCATCCAACTCTACCCTCAGGTCCCGGCAAATCAGAGTAGCAATGGCATCTTGATGCAACAGACTTTGACCTCCATGGCAGAGGTTGCTGTACGACGTCCATATTTCTTCTTTTCGGAAATCCGATTTGGCTATTCTAGTGTCAGTTTGCCTAAAAAATACCTTGAGAGGAGATACAAGTGCATGTCCTAGGCTACTGAAACATATCCTTGTTTCGTTTGGAGAGCTGCAAATTGCTGGGACCATTTAGGCTGGCGAATAGACGTAAAAATCGGCATGCCGTGAAGGTCAGACAGGGCCCACAAAACAAATTTAGGTGAAAGTTGAAGTTGGATACTCTCCATGTTTTTTTTTACGGCTAGGTATTTTAATCTACCCCCATCGCTCAAAATCGACACATTGACCAACCCCAACCAGCATAGCCAGGGTTAGTTCACCCAGTTATATATATTATATATAAACTATTTTTGCTCATTTGGGACTGTTACTGTAGGGTTCCCAAATTTGAAGCCAGAGCAATCAAGACCCCAACCAAGACCCCAACCAAGACCGCCATTTTATGCCAATGTCTAATTTTGATCGGGAACATGATGACACACAATCATGTCATTTAAGGGGAACTCACCCCGGCTTCAGCCACCTACTTTCCGATCTTTATACCATTTTATACCCAAGAACGGCACATCCGCAACGAGCTGCGCTTGAGCCTTCTGCGACTTGATAATGTCCAGAGATGAATTCGGCTCGGCACCTGGAAAATTTGGACCACTGGCAGTGGAGCTTGGGATGCATTGGTTGGATCATGGCCCCTACTTTATGAGTTTAAATGATATAAGATATAAGAGAAAATAAGATAGATATGCATGTACAATTTTAGATGAAAATATAATTATAATTATAATAGTAATATAGGTCAAAACTGTCCATCTCCAACGATCAACATCATCAATCACTAGTCGTCACTTCAACAGAAGCAAGGCCAATCTCAGCATCCCCACGGCGGCATCTCAAAGAGTACCACCTTGGAACCTGCGAAACTGTTTCAGCCATGGTCAAATGGCACTTTCTTGAGGGGGTTGGGTCACAGTTCACTGGTCCGATGGTTTTCCAGTGGCACAACTAGCTGGGGGGTTGGGTCATGTTGGGTCGGTGAACCGATGGAATATGATGGAATCCCCTGCTGTTCACATCGAAACAGCTGGGATTCATGAATGTTCATCCCGTTTGGTCCAGGATCTCATAGGAAAAAGAAAAGCTCGCGCGGGCGCTGCGCCTTGTGTCGCCTCAAGCAAGACTGCCACAAAGCCCCAATCGTGATGCACTGCCATCGACACCACACGATGTGCCTCAAACTGGAGACCCAGGCAGTTACAACTGGCTTTTTGGGAGACATGTTTCAGTCTGTCCCAAAATTTGGGTCCTAAATAAAGTGTTGATTCTCAAGGTGGTGTACCCCGCTGGCATCAATTTGGACAAGGACTGGCGAGTCTGCTGTTTCTTGTAGTTCTTGAGTTTCTGATATCATAAAGTATCCCCAGCCTATTACTGGTTGGTGGTTTTAACCATCTTGAAAAATATTAGTCAATGGGAAGGATTATCCCATATATTATGGAAAATAAAAAATGTTTGAAACCACCAGCCAGATTACTTAACCTGGTTTTTGGTGATAGAAGAAGTTTAACAAGGACTTCGCGGCCAAATCCCGCCTCGGCCGGGGGAATCAGGGCTCCTGGGATGTCACTTGACATGGTTTCAGCATCCTGAATTCAATTCCCATCATTCCATGAGTTAAGAGTTGATCAACCACTGACATTCTATCCCTATATATTTGATCATAATTCGTTTTAACATGTTTTAACATAGTTTATCCTCAAATAAAATATCCATAATCCCCATCACACTCATTTTACCCTCATCAACCCGCAATTTTTTGGAACAGGAGACCCAGGTCTCCTGCCACTGACACAGGCGTCCAAAGGTTCGTCTCCAAGCGCAGCCGTTGAAGATCGCCGCCTCAGATGTTTATCATATATTACTAATATTGTAGTATGAATAATTACCCTCTGGTTATTTAACATAGCCATGGGAAATGGCCCATTTATAGATGGTTTACCTATTAAACATGGTTGTGTTAAGTAACCAGATGGTAATTGAGTAATAGTGATATCAATTGCTGGTCAACATTAGTTCTTAATTGACTATTGATAATATGAACAATCAATAATTAATAAACAATGAATATATTGTTATTATTGGTTATTCATTTGTTATTTTTAGTTTTAAATAGATTGTTAATTGGTAAAAAAAAATGGTGAACACGGGTTGAAACTGGATAATGTTAAATTTAAATTGTTTAAAAACATTTTAAAACCCACTATGAAGTGATGTCCATTCTGAATACTTTCCAGGGAAAATGATGATTCAAGATTTGGGCGCTCAGCCATCGAGGGCAGGCATGGTGCCATAGAGAAAAGTGGCGGTTGTAGTTCTACCAACATCTACCCCCCAACAAAAACAACAGATGCCACTATGATATCATATGAACCCGATTTAGATCAAATTGGCCCGAAAAACCATAGGGTTTGGTATGGTTTGGTCATTTTACGCCAATTTTAGGACTAATTTATGCACTACACCTGCCCAAAAAAAAGGGAACATCAAAGCCCCCTAACAAATCCTGGTGGAGCCCATTGGATCATTCGCACCTGGCGAGCAGAGCCAAACATCCCAAATCTTCTCGCGGCCCTGGCGCACCAGCAGCACACCTGGAGCTTGAAGTGATTGGTGCAAGCAACAAACCGGAAGGTGAACAGAAGATAAAATTTTTAAGTTTGCAAAGGACCAAAAAAATAGTGGTAGCAGTAGCAGCAGCAGTAGCAGCAGCAGCAGTAGTAGTAGTAGTAGGAGGTAGTGGTAGTAGGAGTAGGAGTAGCAGTAGCAGTGGCAGTGGCAGTAGCAGTAAAGTAGGAGTAGCAGTAGCAGCAGTAGCAGCAGTAGCAGCAGTAGCAGCAGTAGCAGCAGTAGCAGCAGTAGCAGCAGTGGCAGCAGTAGCAGCAGTAGCAGCAGTAGCAGCAGTAGCACTACCACTACCACTACCACTACCACTGCCGCTACTACCGCTACTACCGCTACTACCACTACTGCCACTACTACCGCTACTACCGCTACCTACTGCTACCTACTGCTACTGCTACTGCTACTACTCCTACTCCTACTACTCCTACACTCTGTTAGTGCAGCAGTTCAGAAATTTGGCAGTAGCCAGCGGCAGCAGCTGAGCAGCAGCTGAGCAGCAGCTGAGCAGCAGCCAGCAATTGAGAAGCAGTTTAACAATAGTTGCTAAATATATATATATAACGGTGAAATTTAGAACAACGAAAAGTGACTGATAAGAAAGCAGCTGCACCAAACTCAGTTTCCCCCACCTGAACGCAACAAACATTACATACGACCTAAGCATAAGTAGATACCTAAAGCCAACCTGAACGCAAGAAAAAACACTAAAACACTAAAAACCATGGTCGCGCTGAGATCACCAGAGTTCCCCTGCGTTTTGCAAAAAGGCACGACTTCCAGGGAAAGCTTCGCCGCAACTATATATATATAGTCATTTCTTTAAAAAAAAAGCACGACTTTGTCTTTTGGCTGGAAGAGGGCTCTGGCAATTGGTCAGCCCAGTCATGATCAACTCATATCCAACAGACCTTGAAGCACCGTTTACGGCGCTTCAAATGGGTCGGGTTGAAGCCCAAATTCTATTTGCTTACATGGCTTACATGTAGGATCACATTGGTGTTTCCCAACATTTGGAGACCTTCCCAACCATGACAAGATTTGAGGTCCTCTTTTTTGGTCCCGAAATGTCCTATTTTTTACGTTCATCTCCAAGAACCTTGTGAAAGTGTAGGGCTCAAACATCCAAAAAGAGGGACATTTGGAAATGGCTCAAAACATGTCAAAACCATTCAAAACACTGAAATCCTCTACGTCGCATCCCAAAAATGGTCATGGAATGGTCTATGTTGGGATGTTGATCAACCAATTGTGTTTGTTCTCTGTGGTTGTGACCCATTTCTTGTTTCAAACATGTCAAAACCCAAGCGTCGAAAAGTGGCGAAGTGCACCGCCCGCACCGTGTCCCTTCCGCGCCTCCGTAACCGAAGATGCCACTCTCACAGAAGCTGCGGCCAGCCACAGCTGTGCAGGGGCTTCGGTGAACCTGAGGCATGGTGGAGTGACCCTTGATGGGTTACAACCCATGGCCCATGGAAGATCCCCAATGATATACCATACTTGGTGGTTCATCCCACTTAGTAAGTGGGTTATAACCCCAGTTATAAGTGGATTAACCCTACTTATCCCATTTATAACTGGGGTTATAACCCACTTACTAAGTGGGATGAACCACCA
>Ga0126342_10013632_pt1 | contig 14374 bp, 16 predicted proteins | sample Cyp1metagenome_FD_92528 | JGI IMG/M metagenome (GOLD analysis project Ga0126342, IMG submission 92528) | Coral microbial communities from Lord Howe Island, Old Settlement Bay, Australia - Cyphastrea 1 metagenome | ecosystem: Host-associated > Invertebrates > Cnidaria > Coral ...
CTTCCTTCTTGGCCTCTGCCTCCTTCTTGGGTTCTTCCTTCTTCTCCTCCTTCTTTGGCTCTTCCTTCTTGGCCTCTGCCTCCTTCGATTCTTCCTTCTTCTCTTCCTTCTTTGGCTCTTCCTTCTTGGCCTCTGCATCCTTCTTAGGTTCTTCCTTCTTCTCCTCCTTCTTTGGCTCTTCCTTCTTGGCCTCTGCCTCCTTCTTCGGTTCTTCCTTCTTCTCGTCCTTCCTTGGCTCTTCCTTCTTGGCCTCTGCTTCCTTTGTGGGTTCGTCTGCATCCTTTTTCTTCACTTCTTCATCTTCTCGAATAACCTCTGGCGGAATCCCCTCCTGCAACAGAGTTGGGAGGGAGCTTAGGTAGGGCCCTGTGAGAAACTGTGATCAACTGTCAGACAGCCCTGCTTCCATGCAAGAGACAAAAATAAATAAAGACAATACGTATAAGCATGAAACCTCACTCCGCATCCGGCAATGAGACTATTCCCCTGTTCACCAACAGCTTTCCAGAAAACAACTGCTCTGATGATCCTTGGAATGATGGTACCCCCATCTGAATCGGGGCCTGGCCACACCTTCAGCAACAAAAGGATTAAATGTAATTTTGAGTGGAGTCAAACATCCGGGCCCCAATCGCCATGGATGTGGTCTCTTTCGGGAAGCAAGGGGTGGACAAAGCTTTTCCATGTGGCAGTCACTGTTTTAAGTCAGCTTCCACGGGAACAAGTCTTTCTCACGAGACCACACTGATAGACCACGATTGCTAATTGGTCATGAAGGTCATGCAAGCACATCTCATGCAAGCACATCTCTCCAATCCAGGATGGTCAGATTTTCTTTAGAAGAAGGTGAAACGGCTCCAGCCAGAAAAGGATTAGTCAAACAGGACGGATCACCAAGCATGTTTGAAATGGACAGCCTGATGCGCAGTGTGGCCGCTGTCCTTATACTTTCCTTGAGCTGCAGCACTGGCGATCGCCAGTTCTTGGAGGTAAAGCTCACCTCAACACTGTCGCATGGAAGCCATGGAAGATGGCCGGGACGGAAAATGTAGATCATATGAATGGCTAATTGCATGGCCGCCTACTGAAAAAGCACCTGAGCCCCAGCCTTAACCATGACAGATACTGGGACCTGGCAAAAATCATATTAGCTACAACTGCCAATGAATGCAACTTGACATTGAACTGATATGGACGCGACTGAAAAAGAGATGCGTCAGGAATGTCAGAGGAAGTGAGAATAGGGCATGTACCCTTCCGAAAAAAAAAAAGTGAGTGCAATTGCGAGAATAATTTTGCAACAATCCCCCCGCCGTCCGACCGGGACCGTAAACAAATCAATGTCCTTGTACAGTCTGGTAGGTCTTTGGATTCTTTACATTCCCTTTCTTTTGTATTGCGCCTATTGCGGTAGTTGTTCAGGCCATGGCTGGTCCCACAGCCAGGTTGCTCATCTCTTTCAAAGGAATCTTGCCGCCTTTGCCCTGGCTGTGGGATCTCTTACGAAACAAAACATGACATAACCCAATAGAGAATAAATGTGGAATCTCTCCCTTTTTCATTCTCGCTCCCTCTCTCCCTCTTTATATGTATACACGTATATAAATATATAAATACATATATATATATATTTATTTATTTACTTTACACAATATATATATAGAGTATAGTATAGATATATATATATACAAATGAATATTATATATGTATATATATATATATGTTCCAGGTTCGGGGAACCCCCCCTCCCCCCTCCATGGTCATGGTTCCACTCTCCCCTCTGTGGATGTGGTCCTGTAGGTAGTATAGGTAGTAAAGAGGTAATATAACTATACTCTTTAGTTCCTATATAAGTAGGTGATATCAGCTTTTAATATTATTCAATGAAAATATGAGGTTCTCCATCCAAACTGGTGCAAATACCATGGAAATATGAGGTTTTGCATCCAAAATGCTGTAAATACCATGGAAATGAAAGATTCTAGGCATCACTGTCTACCTTATGCCTACACAAAGATGGGAACTTGAAGTATGTTCACTTTGGGTGTGCAAACAAACCGGTCTGCAACACCATACATTTAATTCATGGAATATCATAGCACCCCTGAAAGCTGAAACCTTTCTTCAGCATGCGCACTCCAGCTGCGTCGCTCCAAGTCTCGTCATGCACAATGACAAATTCCAGATTAAGTAAGAACACAACTGAAAGATACAACTGAAATATGTATAAATCAATGTGTATAAATATATATATATAGAGATATATTCAAATGTAAATATACTCAAACACACACACGCATATATATATAAATACATACACATAAAAATAAAAATTAATTAGTAATAACAATAACAATATATACAGCATAGGTATTAAGATATGTAAATCGCACATGTAGTGCAGCTAGCCACAACTCGTCCTCACCGTGCCTTGCAGAGGTCCAGAAGAGGCGCCTGGAGCGCCCAGCTCCACGAGAAGGAGATGTTCCTCAGTTCCCACGTCCCAAAAATCTTCAAAAACGGCTACAAAAAGTGGTTACAACATGTTACAAGTACAACTAACTACAACTAAGTACAACTTAATCCCAATACGTTCCAGTCATATCTCAGTTATGAGTTCTAAGCCAGCCCAGTTAGATTGGGATATTTTGGCGGGTATCGGTATGCGGAATACTTGGAAGGGCCCATCATTGCAGCAGTTGCCTGTTAACATTCCATCGCAATATCACCTATGAATCGCCTTTCTTGGGGCTTATCTAACAGCAGTTGAACAACCAATAGCGGAGACTTGGCCACACTGAATCTTAAAAAGCGGAGACTCCATGGCATTCGGCCCATGCGGTTCTTCACCTGGCAGGCTGCACCCCGCTGATCAAGGTCTGGTTAAAAAGTGCCAAAGGATGCCCTGGTAATTACTGTATGTCCATCCTGGAGTAGGATATGCGAAGATGTGAATGAAAATAGGACCAATCCCTGCAAAAGGTGTCGTTGGCTTTGACGTCTTGATGTGCTGAAGGCGTCCCATACAACAATTCTAGATCGTTAACGCCCAATCCCTGTGGGGAGCAAACCCCGCGTCCCTTCAGTTTGAAACTCCTGGCACCAACCAGCAATTTTACTTTCACGCCCAGCTACATGGCAATACTCAGATTCACTTGTGAATCATTGGGAATCACATGGAATCACTTTGGATTCCACGACTAGCTTCGAGGCAGAGATCTCTTCCCTTCAACGTCTCATCCCGTGTTGGTCAACTTATCTCTCGGCTCAAACATCCCATAATCAAATCTGGCCCTTGTGCATGCCCTTTCGGGGAAATCATTTTCTTATATTTTCTTTGCAATTGCATCGGAAAATAATGTTGGTGCAGTTGGTGCAGCCTCAGTTCCCCTTTCTAATTCTTTCTATCCTTTCTGCCCCCGGCCTGGTTGATGGCATTGAGCCTTGCTGCAGCACCTTCCAAGGTCTGTCCGCCGCTCAGGAAGTTCACTCCGCGGATGGCCACGGGCATCGTCTGGGCGCCCAAGATGCACGGCCGAGATCCAGATCTTTGGGAAAGAATTTTGAATGATGGGCTGGCGGCTGTACGGTAGGTATTTCTAGGTTGTAGTGACTTAGTGGGTTGTAGTTTTGAAGTTGGTTCTCATTCTTTTTCATTTGAATCCGAATGGTTGGTCGTCGCGGTTTTACTCAGTGGACCAATGTGGACCAACTTTGTAAAACGTTGATATGTAGGAGCCCTTGAAGCTATTCGGAAAAATTCAGTGAATGTTGGATTGAATGCTTGAGGACCCCTATTGCAAAGAAAAGCGCCCATATTCCGGATCGGCGTTCCATAGACAAGTATTTTCAGATCTTGTGGGTCATGATGCGTGGTAGTATAATGATGTATAATGTAGTATATGTGTTTGGTTCGTTTTGGCCGTTTTACCAAACCCACTGGTTACATCTGGTGGGTCTCATTCCTCGGCAGTTCCGTGGTTTGGGTGGCCGCAACCTGGGATCCCAACGCGCCGCAAGACTGCTGTGTTTGCCATTGCAATCCTGAGGTGTTTAACAAAATATCCAAAGCGGCTGGGTGGAATAGGTGGAATATGCCCCATCTCTAAATTCTTGATTTGCTTGAAGATGTTTACAGTTTGAATTCTTAACCCTCGATCAATCATGAACGAAAGCTGGGGGAGATAGTTATGTTAAATTTGCCAGATCCATCTAGGCAAACCTTCGAAACCTAGCAACATCACACTTCTTCACATGCATTTTCCTGCCAGGTTTTCATTTTTCTTTTTTCAAAAGGAAGTCATCACAGAATACCTGAATTGGTGGCGGTCGTCCGATATACGGCGTGGAAATCTAGATCCACAGTGATCAAACCATCACCCTTCAGCACTGATGTGACTAGTGTGACATGGACTGAGACACAGGTTGACGCTCGGTCAGCAATGATCCAGCAATGATTCAGCAAATGTCAAATGTCAGCAGTGCAATGTTCGGATAAGGTGCTCTTCCACGCTGTAGTCCGTGTCACAGGACCTCAGGTGCCAGCTTGGGCAACTGAAAGGACATTGTTTTTTGGGTCTCCTATGGTCTCCTGTCTCCTGGGCATCCTTTCAACGTTCTATAAACATTCTAAACCAAACCATGAATTGCCAGATGGATCCTGCGGAGACAGTGAGTTCAAATTGATTTCACCGTTTAAGTTTACATGTATTTATAAAAGTATATTTCTATAATTCATGTTAATTCAATCTTTTTTATTCTTTTTGGGCCTGCCCCAGTCTCAACTCGCCAGCCTCTGAAAAACTGATGGGTGCTGATGACCTTCACCAACATGTTTTGGATCTGTCATGGCCATCGTCTAGAGTTGCAACAGCCTAGAAACAACAAAACCATCTGGGTGCCATCAATACAACACAGCATTGGGGGAAGACAAGTGCTGACAGGTTCCAGCACTCGTTGGTATTTATAAAGCTGTTGGTGCCACTTGTTGCCGAGTAGCAGTCCAGGATTCACCAAATTCGTCTTGAGGATCGTCCCTGCGCAGCTGAAAAACAAACTTCTCAAACTTCAAACTCCTTCAGACCTCCAAACTTGAATCACTTGGCATCAAATGATATTACATTGATATTACCATATGTATTCCATATGTTACTATACCGTAGTTGCCAATTGTTTTTGTCGAAACAACACGACAAGCCCTTGGTGAAACAGCAGTCATCCTCTTTCCATGGCTGCCCCTGGTAGTCCCCCGACAGCCCCTGCCTTCCATGTAGACGCCATGCTCCAACATCGCCTTGTAAAGGGTCGACCTGAAAAGCCGAGCGCTTCAAACCCTTAGGTCTTACAACATCGTTGTGACATCATGATGATATAGGTAATATAAGTGCGCAATGGAGTGTGGATACAAATGCATTTGTGTTCGCATGCAAACCCATGCAAAGGACCCACATTATGTTCCTGCACAAGACGCATTCACAAATTGTGGGTCAACAGATTGACGAATCAAAGCACAGCCGTTTGGCGTGCCATCAACCAGGCACACGCCACTTTTTTCAAAGTGTAGGCAATTCAGCTCGGGTATGGATGACTTCCAACGCATGTCTATCACTCAAAAACATCGAAGGAACTTTGGAACCTTGAGCTCAGGAGTCAAAGGTTTCCCGTTAGCAGTATGACCCCAGCCCAGGGTTCAGTGACGAAACGGCTTCAATATCTAGCAGCCCTTGGAAAAGATCCCAGTCCAGAAAACATGTCAAGGGACTGAACTTCGATGTTCACCGCCATGGCTGTCTCCAAGTCATGTTCACCTGCTAGGGGTGGGTGCCTCAACCCAACGGATAGGACCCCTCATCAACTCCAAGAAGAGATCCTGGTTCTTATATCTGTGCGCATGAAACATCAGGTCACTGTATGTCTCAAGAAATTCTCACTGCTTTTGGTTAGTACGTGTTAGTACTATCCCGAATCTCCCTGCTTTCAAGCGAAAACCAACATCCCTTCGAAGCCTTTCATGACGATGTCCGGCTCGACGATGGGAACCAAACCTTCATCTTGACATATCAAGGCCTTGGGGAGGAAATGGCATATTCTTTTGGGGCACAATCGGCCAGAACAAAGAGTGTCAAAACAATGGAACTCATAGAAACAATGGAACCAAACATCGGAAAAGGCAAGAAGTTGAAAGAATTTGTGAGTTCCATTGTTTTGCTGAGAGCCGGCCAATACAATTTGGTACAAAGGGACTGCAGGTGCCGGAAAAAAGTCTTTGGCTGGAAGTTCTTGTGCAAACAAAAAGCATTGGGTGGCTGTGGAATGATTTCTGCTCAGAACTAACGTTGGGGCATCCTCTTTCCTCCATTGTTTTCAGCTGCAACCACAAGGTTTCTTGCATGGCTTTGTGCACTAATCAGTTGAGCAAAAAAAACACAAAGTGGGGCAAAACCAGCAATCCATGGTGAATGACTCTGGTCACAGTGTGCTGTTTCCCGCAACACTTTTTGCTTGTCTGGGGACACCATTTGGTATTCGATGCCTCTCGTGGAAGGATCAGATCAATTCATAGAGATGAACGAAATCCATCGGTGCCTGTTGTTACATTTATATGCTAAAGATTGGGGACCGTATTTTCTGCGAAACTCAACACGCATCCTCACGGACAAACATGTACAAGTAACACCTGTATATAATACATACATATCACATATATATATGTATGTATGTATATATATATATGTATGTATGTATGTATGTATATGTATGTATGTATGTATATGTATATATGTATATATGTATGTATGTATGTATGTATGTGTATATATATATATGTATGTATGTATGTATATATGTATATATATGTATATATGTGTATATATATGTATGTGTATATATGTATATATATATATATATATGTATGTGTATATATGTATATATATATATATATACATACATATGATATATGATATATGTATATACGTACTTATGTGTTGCGTGTGCGTGTCTACCTGATATTTCACGTTTCGGTGGATTCCTCCTTGACATGTGATGTCATAGTATTTCAATGTATTTCATGTATTCTTGTGAGAAACCCATGATGGCCACGCAAGTCGCCATATGTCGCCATGGGCATCCACACATAGCGCGCCAAGTCGTTCATGTTGGCTTCAATGGCAAGGCGGCTTGGGCCCCAGCGCCTGGGACTACGCGTTACTAGCATCATCTATAGCACCATCTAGCATCATCACATCATCACATCATCACATCATCTTTCAGCATCTGAAATATGTGTGGGTCATCAGGGTCGCAGATTCATTTTGGGAGTAGACTGGATAGATGCCGATAGATACTGGATATTTGTATTTTGTATCATCAGAGTCGACAGATTCCCCTCATTGTACAAATGTATGGATTTACTGCTGAACCAATGGTCAGGATTCACAAAATGGTTCGGACCATCATGCATGTTTGCAAACTTGCGGTCCCAAAACCATCTCGACTTTTGATAGTTGATCAATGCTGATGGTATCCCCCAATTGATGAAATTATGATACTTCATGATGAGGTCTCAAGAATTCTCTGACTCTAGAGTCATAAGATTGGATGATAACTTAATAACTCATGCCCCTCATTGCTGGATCTTTGTTCCAAGCCCCAGCCGTTGACTCGGCATCTCGGCATCTTAGCCGCCCACGAGATCTGCAACGGACTTCTCCATTTGGCGAACTTCGCGCCGGCAGCCTGAAGACATTTGGGACACCCAAAACCCCCGAAATTGAATACTCGGCTCCAGATTTGAAGGGTTTGCTTCAGCATGGTTGAGTTTCACCGCTTTGTAAGTTAAATAAACCAGTCAGAAATCAGTACCCATGGTTCACTATGGTTCACTAACGTTTTTTGGTGCTGAAAACTGCATCTTTAACTTGATTGTGAAAAACTGTGGGTCTTGTCTTTAAGCTTTTGAGTCTTAAGATGTTGGCACATACCTAGACATGGACATCCAGACATCTTTTGATCCAACCAAAAAAGCAGGGTTGAAACCAGCGACAAGAAACACCATGTCTCTTCTGGCTTCAGGAGCACGTTAAAATGTATATATATATATGCTAGCCCGCCCCCCTAAGATCTACCTTTGATGCTCTTCCAGAGACATGCATGATGAAACTCACTGAATATTTCAATTAATTATGCAGTGAAATTGATCATGCAAATTGTGTAAACCTTTTAAAGAAACAGTATCCCTAGACCCTATGGAACATTCCTCTAAACATGCAGCGTTCCTTTCTTAAGAAGTGGAGTTTTCCGTCAGGAAAGTATTCAGCCTTCGTTCAATCATACAGTATTTCTTTCAAAACACCAGATTCCTACACAATATGCAATGTGATTAACATTGGATATTGATGTGGAAATGTGCAATGGTTGATGCTCATTACAGCATTCCTTGAAAAAATGCTGTTGAAGGAACATGTTGCTTACAGGTGGCAATCTGCCTTGAAGACAAGATAGTCCCTTGAATCAAATAAAAAACACTGTTCTTGCAAAAGAATATAAATGTGGAAAGATGAAATACATCCTTTTGCGGAGCTCAGCCTTCTTCTCATGTTCCTTTTATGCCATATCTTAAATGAAAACTTAATTTTTTCTTATTTTTTTCAAAATAATTGTCCTGAAGACACTATGTCTTTCAACAAATACTACATACACCCAAGTTTTCTATTTCATAGTTATGTTTTGTGTTATTGCATAGTTTTCAATCAAATGGTTGACTCCCTTGTGAAGGAAATTTTGCACATACTTGCACGAACCATGCTTTTAAGGAATACAATAGTCGGTTAAAATGGTTACTTAAAGGATTCTTTTGTGTTGCAATTCTGTCCTCCTTCCATAAACTCCTTTACTCCTTTAACAGAACTTTGCACAGCTGTACTCTCTTTGAAAATAACTCTATATTCCTTTCAAAGAAATGCTGCCCTCCTTTTTAGTTTTGCACAGCTGTAAGTCTCTGTGAAAAATAATTCCGTATCCCTTTCACATAAATGCTTCACTTCTTTATATATATATACATATATATACATATATATATATATATATATACATATATATATACATATATATATATACATATATACATATATATATATACATATATGTATATATATATAATGAGACTGTACAAAATGACGTCACTTTATGCAAGGAATGATGCGCCTTTATGCTAGGAATGTCATATTATTTGACACATACTGCTGTACAAGGCCTATATTATTGGAGAATTTTGCTTTGACAGCAAACCTGAATTTTTATGGTAAAACCTGTTTATTTTTATATATATTTTCTAGTCTTGGCTGTCTGCCTTGTATTTCTACCCATGGTTTTAGGTAATTTTCTGAGAGGGTGCTTGAGCCATGAGAACAGCAAAAAATAGACACCTACCTGGATGGTGTCCAGCCAAATTTTCGAATTATGCAATTAAATCAATTAATATCTTGCTGAACCTGCTGCTGCTACTCTTAAAGGATGTGGGCCACAAATTTTCAGAGAATGTTTTGGTCTGAAGTTCATGCTTTGTTTTTTGGTGTTGCTCCAGTTTCTGTGAAATCTCAAGTCTGACATACATTGCAAGGACCCAATATCAAAGACCCAAGATGTTCAAAAACTTTTCTTGGATCCAGATCCAAGATCCAATATCCACAATATCCAAGTCTGAGGTCCCACCTGCTTTCTTAAAATCTAATGTGCATGTGTATCTATAAAAAGTCTTCCAGGTAGATCTCAAGAGGGGAAGGTACCATGTATATATATAATATTTAGTTCTTTTGGGATGTTGACATATTTATGTCCTCCCCTCAAACAGAAGTATGCGAATGTATTTTCCAAAAAATCGCTCTGCACAAAGATGATTTATCATTCCAAACCATCAAGATTTGAGGGTCCACTGGTATAAAGAAACTGATCTGTCCAATGTTCAACTAATTTCGACATCGTTGACCCTTTCGTTTCAGATTATCTATACCTAGACGGCTAGACGGAGCCAACGGAGACGCTGCACCTTGTACTCCTTACACCGCTGCGCCAGGGAATCCAAGCCCTGCATCACGGTGTCGCCAGGGCAGCCCGGCAGCTCCTTGGCGATGGTAAGTTTTGGGGTGAAACAGGTTGGCTTATTTTCGACTAAGGTCCAATAAAATGGATAACAAATAACAAATGAAAAACACAGACATCTATTCAACTCACAAGTCCACGGTTTTGGAGAAGCAACTTCTTTATTTATTGAATTATTGCTGGACTTGATACGGTTGCTTGTATGTCGTTGTCTGTTTTCCGTGCATGCCCTGCCCCTCCATGGGAAAAGTAGGGGCCTCCAGAAGTCAATGATTTGCATCCTGAAAACGGTACCCTTTGGTAGAGTAATTTAACATAGCTTGACGAATTGCCCATTTGATCCCATTTGTAGATGATTTACCTATTGATTTTTTGACTTTCCACAGACATGTTGAAGAACCACGGACATGTTGAATTACTAGAGGGTAGACCCATTTCTTTCTGACAAAACCTCTGTGGTTTGTTCAACGTCCTCTGATTGCCATCATTTTCGACTCATTTGCCATCAGTGTTTTGCCAAAGAACATAGACCTTCAGGTGAGGCTTCACACCAGGGATGATGTTTCGCTTCTCCAAGGCTTGAGGAAATGGCACGCCTGGCAGTTGTGGAGCCGTGTGAAGATGAAGCCGAAAGACACGGTGAAACGATGGGAGACTCGGAGACGGTCAGCGACACCCAAAAGTTGGACGGTTGAAACATGTTGAAATATGTTGAAACCACACTCCAGCTATGACCAGAATATACCAAACCAGGATCCAAACATATCCAAACCATACAAGTAAAACGTACTAAATTCATCCCAAATCTGAGGGTTTCTGAACTTCAGCTGGACAGACTCAAATCCCCAGTGGACAGCTGTAAATGGCTGTATAGGATGCCATATCCAGTCCATTTGTTTAAAAGAATTTAACCAGGTTCGATAAGAAACATCTCCACATCTTTTGAGTCACCACCAAAAAGCCGTTCGTGAACAGTGAAACCATGTGAAACCATGTGAAACGGTGAAACTTTTTCTTTGCAACTGCTTTGCAACTGCCCAGTCCATCCAGTCCATCCAGTCCAACATGGGACGGCACCGTCATCGTCCTTTTGGTACATGGTTTCTGGGTCCAGGATGGCCGCCTCGGCGCGCAAGCGATCCTGGAGGATCCTGTGGGCTATTGTTCCCGCTTGTAGGGCTAAACAATGCTAATTTAGTAATGAACAACATAAACACAGCTTGGAGGGAGATGGTTCATTCGTGTGGATTCCATCCGAATTACAATTTTCTATAATTTTCTGATCTCAAGAACATTTAACCGACCTATGTCTATATCAGGCTGCAACGCCAAGCAGCACTGAGGTAGTTGTTGATGCCCGGCGTCTCATACAACATCTGTCTGTAGATCCGCCTGGATATGGTGCTGCTTGGATTGATTCCTATCCGTCTATCCGGCCACCTGCATTTAGACGGCAAAATCTGTGAGCCGCGATTTGTGCCCAGATTCCTGGCAAGGATTCATGATTTTCCCATGATTCTTCCATGATCTTCCATGTTCTGCAAGGACTTCAGCCAATGATAGATATCGGGTGAGTACATGGTGGCAACTATTGATCCCCCAACGGTGAATGAAGGTTCCTGGTTTGGATGCAAAACATATCCAAAAACGACAAACAAACTGTAGCACCGCAGTTCAAAATGCTTGGTGGGTAGTTTCAAGCTTAAACAAACCATCTTGAACCCAATGCCGTGGCCAATGCCATGGACCTGACATTCTGAATGTTTCGGAACCATGTTGGCCATAGCCATCCATAGCCCTGACCTGTGCTCTTCGGTGTTCTCCACACCGACGTTTTCGAAGCGGCCGCCGATAGTACCGGGGCCCTGTGATGGGCTTGGGGGGAACTCGTAGATGTCCGAGATGTCCAAAAGGGTAGGAATTCGGGTATTTGAAAACATTTCTTTAGCACATTCGCTTCTGATTTTTGAAGGGTCTGTCATGAACGGCACCTCTTTGAAGATAACACCATTTGAATCCGATTGGATCCATGTGGAAAAATAAACTTGTCACTTGACGTGCAAGTGTCAACCTGCACATGAACATCACAGGTATGTCATCTTCCTGGATCGAACTCATTATGACGTTTGGCTCGTCGTGTTCACTTGCTCATCAACAAACCGATTCCCTCATTTTGCATCAACCAGCCTGGCCGCAAACAAGACTTGGGCTCTCAACAGCCAGAACTGGAGTTTTAGTTGTGTCGTATTGTGACTAATTATCCGCAAAAACCCACGGGAAGGATTCCCGCAATCCTTCAATTATTGAAGCGCATTTGTCCCGACTCACCTGCCATGACTTGCCATGACCCACTAAAGTTGGTGCCTCATCGGTCGCTGTGATGCCTTTGCCCGGCGTAGCGATTTTTTGGCAAATGGCCTTGCCGATGGATCGCACTGTCACAATGGATCCTATAATCAAAAGTTGATGATATAGTTTGATAATGTTTGATATCATGAATGCTCTTGAAAGTTGAAGGGTGAAATGGTCCCCCGGCACTATCCAAAGAATGGTTGAACATCTGCTTGTCATTCAATTTCCACATTCAGAAATCTATGTTGATACTCACACACCAGGTTGTATCAAATTGCATCCCATGGCCCATGTGCTGCTGCCTCCAGTTCTTGCTTTCTTTCTGGGCTCAAATGCCTTATCCAACTGTGCAAATCCCAGGTGCACATGGCAGGCGTTGATTTGGATATGGATATATGTCTGACAATGCCGCATAATGGTATGACCAAAAGAAGCTGAACATTTTGTAAAATGCCTGTAGGATAAATCATGATTCACCAAGGGATTTAGGAGAAGAACGAATCAGGTATCAAATGCAAGGAAGAATCGAGTCAGGACCTCATATCCCGAAATAGCTCGCATCATGACAGTGAGAGTTTTTTTCCGATTCTTTGACCCTCATGTCACATCTTGCCAAGTGAAAATTACAAAGCAACCACGAAATATAATAAATATTCATGAATCCTCTGCAAAGAGGGGATCACCACGACTAGAAGCAACACGAAAACCAAATTGACCCTTCAACGCTATATCAATGCTATCCATTTTCAATCATGCTTAATCTTTTCGAAACAAAAGCTTTTCGCCCGGGCATCAACTGGGCATCAGCTGGGCATCCACGTTCTCCAACGTTCTCCAAGTGACTCGCCGCCGTGGCAGCTTCGATGGCAAACTTGTCGTGCCACCTTTGCTGGCGGTCTTCGCCGTGCGAGCGCAATGCGGCGCTCCGTGGCGTTGCGGCGGCCTCCAATGTATTCCAATAATTTCCAATATGTGTCCTATGTGCTTCGACAAATGGAAGGTCCATCTCTCGGAGTTTTGTCATGTCACCTTCAGGACCTCTCAAACTGAAAGAGACCTAAATAGGATAAAATTGATGGTCTTCCTGTCACTTCGTGTTGCTTCCTATTCCTGCAGTCCACCTGCAAGACTAGCTGAACACGTAAGATTTGATGAGTCTTGTTTCCGTGTATGCTTGTGGATCAAAATTATGGACCTCAAACTTGGATACTCAAAAGACGGGTCGTTTAGTACTTGGTGTCAGATACGACCGGTCTTGTCCCATTGGTGCTCCCGCCTCTGCTAGAGCCAATGGCGCAGAGCAACGCCACTGAGGCGGTGGCGGCAGAGCCTGTGCTGCCTGCAACGGGGTGTCGGGGATGGGGATGGGACATGTCTTGGGTCTTGGGGGAAATACAGAAATACAGTGGCACATGTGGCATACATCATGAATATTCATGGATGATATGGGAAACAAATGGAATAGATGGAAATGGATCAGGCACCATTTTCCCTTGGGTTGGTCTCCCATGTCCAGCTGGCAGCCAGGTCGGAACCCTCATTCATAGAGTATTTCAACATTCCAAGCAACGCCAGAAGTCCATATTATGTATACATACATATACCGTCATATACCTATGTGTGTCTATATATATATATAATATACACGTATATACCAGTAGTACCGCACAGGGCGGTGGCGGAAGTTTCAAAAATAGGAAACCTATAGGAAAGGTTGGTTGTTGTGAATCAGGGATGGCAGAGCGAATCCACTGATGGATGGAAAGGTGATGCATGTCTCCTCTCTTTCTCTCTCTTTCTCTGACTATCTACCTACCTACCTATCTATTTTCTATGTATCTATCCAGCTATCGATCTATCTATCTATCTCTCTTTCTCTCTCTTTCATCTGTCTATCTGTCTAGCTGTCTACCTGTCTATCTGTCTA
>Ga0126342_10013633_pt1 | contig 14374 bp, 15 predicted proteins | sample Cyp1metagenome_FD_92528 | JGI IMG/M metagenome (GOLD analysis project Ga0126342, IMG submission 92528) | Coral microbial communities from Lord Howe Island, Old Settlement Bay, Australia - Cyphastrea 1 metagenome | ecosystem: Host-associated > Invertebrates > Cnidaria > Coral ...
AATATCTAATATATAATATATAATATATAATATATAATATATAATATATAATATATAATATATAATATATAATATATAATATATAATATATAATATATAATATATAATATATAATATAATATATATACGGATGCGGATGTTTGGACATAAATGTAGGTCTACACGAAATTTCCTCCCGGCAGCGGTGTCACAGATCTCTGGCTGCACTCTGCCAGCTACGATTTCTGCAGGGGGCCTTCGTTAGACTTTTGGATCCAAACTTTCTTTAGCCGTCTTTAGCCTATCTTTAGCATCACTAGCTTGTAAGCAAACCCCTGATATCCCCTGATCAACATCTATTGAGTTGTTTCATGAGAAGTGTTGCCTGAAAGTGCGATGCACCCCGTACTGCGAGGCTCACTTTGCTCACTTGCGATAAATCATAGAACTTGAGCGGTGGTGTAGACCCTGTTGCGAATCTTTCGAGACCGGTGAGTGCTTTCGCAGTCCTTACAGGACCACTTGTTTAGCTTTTCCGAAGCATTATGCTATCAGGAAGCCTTCTATTTGGAAATGAGCTGAAGCTCATCAACTTTAGGGTTGCGCACCGCCTTCTGCGAACTCTCGCGAGCTTTCATGCCTGCTTTTTCCTTTCGCGAAGATGTTGAATATAACTAGTATAACACGAATAAATCACGGTATAGTTCCTACAATTCACCTTAAATATGTGCAAGTTCCTACAATTTTTCGGGCGCATCAATGGGTTCTAAGTCCTCTCCAAGTCTAAGTTTTGGGCCAGCGTTCCTCTCCTCCATCCACCTGAAACATCACCGATGATCCATTAATGGTCCATTGAGGGGTAGCCTTCAGAGAAACCCACATTGCCACAGGGTTTTTTATAGCTCCAACAAAAAACTGGCATCAATATTATCCAATATTAAGATGAGCACAAGAAGCTCTATGAGCTTCTTTCAAATTCCAAGGAGAATTCGAAGCGCCACCAGAACATGGCGAGTCTCACATTGAAACCGTCACAACCCGAACCAACCCGAACAGATTGCTGCGGGAGAGTGAAGCGAGCGAAGCGAGCGAACCTGAAAAATCTCTGCTCCGTTGTTCAGGACACCGCAGGTCTGGCAGCGAGGCGGGATGTTGGACGATTGGGAGGTGTGTTTTTTTGCCATTGCCTGCATTGGAGTCTGACAGGGTGATATGATGATTATGATGATATAAAATCTATTAAAATGTGATATGTCTGCGCTGGTATGACATGCTATGATGCTTCATAGTTGCTTTTTGCCTTAGCGACAACTTAGTGCTGACTCGGAAGCACGATAGTGTGAGTCCAGAACATACCACAACAAGACCAATTCGTGGGTTCACTGAGGTATTGAAGGAATCACCTCTTCGAAATTCCAAACTGGCTGAAGTGCAACCAATCATAAACCCAAAAGAAGCCCGTCTCGGGGTGGCTTGCCCCATTGAGCACTATGTATGGCGAGGTAATTGTGATGTTGTGTGAAGCTATTCATTCATTCCGAAGTGGCCGTCATGTCTGAAATCAATGCTGCCAAAGATTCCTGCACTTGTGTATACCTATATATACATATATACATAAATACACATTGTATATATATAATACAACATGCTGCAGCTGGCCATTTCCATACGTGTATCTGAAAGTATTTTCCAACGGGCCATTCGCCATAAAAACACCGCCCGTTTTTTGGCCCCGTGGGCTGACCGCAATGTCTTCCAGCAGCTTCTGGCTTTTGAAAAGCCCCGAGTCGCGGTCACGTCTGTGAACCTGGCCGTAGATTCACCCTGTCACCAGGCTGTCACCAAATGTTCTCAAATGGCTATGGATCAATACCTATTAATACCATTTTTACGGGGATGAACATCCATTTACCAGCTATTTTGATGTTCACCAGGGGTACAAGGTTTTGACACACTGCCAAATTACATTTGATCACCGACCCTGTTGACTCAGGTCATGCTTCGTAGATGGTAGTCGCAGGAAGGGTCTCCAATCTGCTGAGCAGGGTCAGGGCAGAAGCTAAACACATTTGTCATTGGACCTTCAATTTGGTCCTTGTTTATCTTGTTTGCAATGTGCAAATCATTGCATCATTTCTCAAGCAACTTGCTATCCATTCCTCGAATCCTTGCTCCGAATTGGATGGAATTGGTGGATCCTTAGCACTTTCAAACTCAAAATCCTGGCAAGTTTACAATCTGAATGGCAAGAATCTCTGGAATCACCAACTTCTAAGGGCCACTTTGTATACTTTGGTGTTGGGTTGGCTCACCTGACTGGACAGCGATCGCTGAACTCAAAGAACTACACATGGCTTTCCCGACTTTGGCCACTTTGTTACTTCCAATTGATGCGATCTGTAAAGTCATAAGGTTTTTCTTTGTGCATACCCTCTGGTAAACTAACATAGCTATGGAAAATCACCATTTTTAATGGGAAAATCCACTATAAATAGCCATTTTCAATAGTTATGTTAAATTACCAGAGGGTACCTGGGAGAGAATTTTTTGCAATGGCAAATGGTGTGCAATGCTGCGGTCTTGAAATCATACCTCATCACAGCCCTTTCCACACATCCTAGTTGGCAAAAAAGAAAAGTTAATAGGTCGAATTGAAATCCAATCGTACATTGCCATGTCAGAGAATTTTAAATTACATTACATAACAATAATTAATTAGCAATATATATATATATATTATAACATTACATGACATTACAGATCATAACATAACATTGCATTGCATTACATAACATTCCATAACACAACACTACATAACATCACATACATGTGACATACATATATACGTCCGAGTGACCCGAGTGGGAAACCACGGCAACCAACTTGCCTCCAATGAGAATGAGGCGCTGCTCGGAACCACCAAATCCTGGGTTGCCATCTCCCCAGTAGTCAGCGTACCTGCAACGAGCCAAATTTCGGTGACCAACTGGTGACCAACTGGTGACCAACTGGTGACCCCTGGTGGCTGCCGCCATGCTGCGCCATGCTGCGCCTGTCTTGTCCGAGCAAAACACCGACACACAGCCCAGTGTTTCCACCGCGTCGATCTTCCGGACGATGACCTGTGGGATCAAAAATTCGGGAGCGTCAGGTCTTTTTTTCGAGGAATTTCAGTGAAGCTCCTGCAGAAAAAAAAACGAAACAACTCCAAGAGTCAGTATGAACTTGGAATATCTTGGATATCTTGGATATCTTGGTACTGTACCATTAGAATCCATTAGACCATACAATTTAACCCTGGATTTCAAGTGCCACTGAAACCTGTCTTTCCAGCTCCCATGAGGGTCACCAGTGTCTGCTGTATAGAGCCCACAGTGACATTTTACAAGCCATGAATGATGTAATTTTGATATATATATATAACGAGATAATTAAAGAAGCTCTCTAGCCGGAGTTCAACGATCACCGGATGAATATATGATATGTATATATATATAATATACCATACAATTACATACATATAATGTGGATGGTCAGAATCTACGATTTGCAAACTGCTTTACCTCTGACGCTTTTGCAAGGAACATTGCGGCTGGCCATCTGGTCAGAAGCGATCATCAATGAAATCGTCACGGTTGGCAGAAGTCCCTCTGGCACCTCCGCTGAAGGCTGAAAAAAACTGCGAGTTGTCTGACTGGATCAGAATAAGATCCAACTATTGATGACACAATATGGTTATCACATGTTATCACATGTTATCACACAGATGTTTGTGAGATATGTCTGAACAAAATCACACCTCTCATGACTGACTGACAAAGCTTTCTCCATAGGGATCAAAAATGATCAAAATACTGTCGTGCGGGAATGTCCGAACAGGCGATGTGGATCGATGTGGGGGTTGTGGAGCATGCCAAAACCATGACGCAGGCATCTCTCCAACCTGTTGCATGGCCAGTCTAACCAGAGATTTGCATCAACAGATAGCATATGATAGCATCTGTTTTGCTACAAGCTATAAACCGGACATAACCAGACTATATAACATATTATAACATATTATAACATATTATCACATATTATCACATACTGTATTAAAAAAATATTGGTGATTGAAATTTCACAGGCAATCTACAAAGTCCTCGAAATTCTATGCATCATTCCCTGGATGGCTATGTCCCACCTTAGCAAAGAGGGCTGCAGCGCTGTTCTGCAGAATCTCTGCTGGGCCGCGCTTCACAGGGCTCAACAAATTGGCCAGGAGACTCAAAAGACCTGGAAGATTCGGCATCGGGGAGGATGTGTGATGTGTGAGGAATGATGTCATGGGATATCATTGATATCTTGACATGCAGTTGAGTTGAGCTATTCGGCTATTCCTTGAATACACTTGAGCTATTCCGGCTATTCCATGAATTCCATTCTGGTTGATCGGATGGACATGCGAACTTGGGATTCAAGCATCCTCCAAGGATCTGCCGAGGGGAAGAAATAGGGGAGATGACCCCAGGATTTGCAGGTCTTTGGTAAATAACATCATTAACATCTGATTATATAATCTTCTTATAACTTATTTGCAGATCTTAATCTGGAGTCAATTACAGAAATTGAAAGAATTCGATTCGGTTTGATCTGCCTGACATGCTACCAGAATGTTCCATATGTTCCAACAAAGGAACCATCGGATAAGGATCCCGATCCAGTTCAACACATTTTAACACCATGGGTGTCTACACCACCGGCCGTTTTTTTTTTGAGGTAACTGAAATCAAGCTGAAATCAAGCTGAAATCGCTTTCTAATGTCAAAGCTGTAAAGTCATCTGGTCATCCGTTCGTGACTGGAGTCCCCACCCACACAAATGGCCACCACTGCGATGATATGCACCTGGGAATGTGGAATGTCTCTGAGGCACTATCTTTTTGGTGCTGAAAATCACCAGCATAGATTCAGTGATTCAGTAAAAAAAGTTGGTAAATCGCCATTACCATTACCAAATCACCATTACTGGCTGGTTACCATCATTTCTTTTCAAATCGCCAATGGTAATGGTTGGTCACAGTGGGTTCCAACTGGTGCACTTCCTACCCAAGGGTCATGAAATACCGGAAGATCAGCACCTGGAAAACCTGTGTTGAGGTAATTAGTTAGTTGAACGATCACTTACAAAAGACCATTGGATATAATCAGCATTTCCCATACATTTCCCATACATTTCCTATACATTTCCTCTTAGCATGTTTCCTGTTGAGACCATTTTAGCCGCTGTTCACCTTCTTCGACCTGGGATCGCTGTCTTGGTCAACTTGGATGTATGGGAAAGAGTGGGAAAGCCGCGCTGTACTGTTGCCCGGACCCCGAAGCATGTTGGATCTGACCCTTCTCCCACGCTGGGCAAAGCGACAAAATGTTCAATCTGGATCTCCAGAGTGGACTTGACACGAGATGACTTGATACCTGCAGTCACTGCAGTCACTGCAGTCACTGCAGTCATAGTCACAATGGGACTGAACAGTCCCATGGCCCACACTTTAGGAATGCTGGATGCTGGTATATACTGGTAGGTGAGGGTATATTCACGCAAAGACTCTTTCACTTGTGTGTGGTCCGGAAAGAAAAATAGAATGGTACCATACAAGATGAGGCCCCACAGTCATAAGTTGCTATCATAAATAACTTATAAACCTCATTAACAATTTAATAGTTCTATTCTATCATGTTGTATCCCTCATAAATCGTATAGTTATTATATGTTATCATAAGTTAACTATAGGAATAAACTGAATAAACTCACCTTGTAAACTTGACATCAACATGAAAGCCCATGCAGCTGGAACGGGCTATGCCTTGAGCAATCTTTCCCAAGAAGGTTGCGTCGCCGGTTGCATGCACGACGCAGGTGGCATTCCCCTGGATCGTTGCAGGATTTCAATGTGAGATTTTTCAGCATGGGATTTCAATGGGTTTTAACATCATTAACCAATTACTGTCATGGGATTTTTAATGGGATGTTTAATGGGAGTTCATTAACCAATTACTGTCATGGGATTTTTAATGGGATTTTTAATGGGATTTCATTGACCAATTACTGTAATCATTGACTTTAATTGGATCATTAACCCATGAATTTTCATGGGACAGACACAGACTAGTGGGATTTCATGAGGGTTTCATGCCGATCGGCCAAGAATTGGTGGTTGCGGATTGCTGGGATTCGATCGGCCGCCTTGAGAACGGTGGTTCCGAAGAAGGCCAAATTCCGGGCTTCCGGCGGCGGGCAAGTGACCTCAGTGTTTTGCCCAAATGGAGCTGTGAATGAAGAATTCCAAAATGGAACAGGTCTACCCCACCGTGGCCTGGAATGGGGGTTGTTCAAGATCAACATTTCTCTTCCGTTTTGGCTGTGATAATCTCATTGGAGCGGATTGAGATCTTAATGCTTGATGGCCTGGTCAGTTGCTGTCGCTTGGAGTTTGGTTGCTGTATCTTTGAACAGATCTTAAAATGACTCCTATAATCTCAGTGTAATCTCTTCTCATTTCTTATCCATCCGCTATCTCATTTTCTATCTCTACATAGGATGACCTGTGCTATGTCTTGAAGAGGCACGACTTGCCGAACTCATCCCATTTTTTTTCTTGTCGGGTCTTTGTGCATCGGGTCTTATGAATCAACCCTTTCCCGTCTTTCCTGGTTTTCCCACCGGCTCCGTCTTGTTGTGACGCGGCTCGGGCATAGACTCCCCCGTCAATGCGCTGTTGTCCACCTGAAGGCCATGATCAAAAGACCCCATAAAAAGGTGTAGAATCCTGGAGTCAAAAAACAATGAAAAAGAATATACCATATAATTATATGTATATTATATGTATATATAATATACATGTATATATATGTGTATATAATATACATGTATATATATGTGTATATATATATATATATCTATGTACATAGATACACATATGACATATGTACATCATGTATGTATACATATACATATCTATATACAGTACATATTCATATCATTTCATGGGATACTCCGACTCCGCTCGACTCGCCTCAGTGCCATCGGTGCAGTGCAGGATCCGCACATCCGCAGGGATTCGATCGCCGGCCTTGATGAATTCTGTGCTGTCAGGATCTGAAAGGAGCTATCTATATGTGTTATATATATATACTGTATATCATTACAGTATATAAATATATATATATATATAAATGATATATCAATGATGAGTTAATAATTAATAAATAATTAGTGGTATATCATCGTGATATGGAATATCAATGGTATCAATGAGAGCTTTGACTGGTTTTGCAATCATTGCAATCATGGAGTGATGAGTTCCGCCATGTCGTGCGTGTCTTATTCCGCCCAGAGTGGCGGGACGGCTGTTTTGTTAGGGTGGTTCTTCCATATGATGACCGACCCCGCAGAACCACAGCGGGAGCATAGAGCAGCTTTTTGAAGCTTACCTGACCACCTGACCATACTATAGAGTAACGGCCTTATTCTGTTTTGTCGATTTGCATGTTTGATTTGGAGCATTGGCTCAGAAGTCCTGACTTTCTGCTCGCGAACCCTCAAGATCTGTCCGCAGCAGCTCTGATGATTTCTGATGTCGACCCCTGAAGCCATACTATACCGAGTACATTCGGCCCCACATTGCAAGATTACTATAGATGACTGGTATCAATGTATCAAGTACAACTGACCATTCATATCCATTCATATCCATTCATATCCATTCATATCTATTCATATCCATTATCTTAATCATATTTAACATCATTTAACATATCCATGCATCATCAGTTCCAGCTCAAAAATCAGGGATCCCGGGATCCTGCGGGATCCTGCGGGATCCCGCCTGCACAAAGATGATGTCACCTGGAACCAAATTCAGAGGATCCAGTTCCAGATCCACACGACGTCCATGATCCATTCGTACCTGCGCTGGCGATCGAAATGATCGAAATGATTGAAACGATTAAAAGAAATGCAAGGATAAACATGATTAAAACATGATTAAACATGTAAATGCCTGGAATTTCACTATCAGATCTTTTTTTGGTATTCTTTTGCGGAGAAATCCACACAAAATTCCATTCTTTCGATGATCCGAGGTGTGTGCTGTGGCTTGGTAGGGCACTGTAGGCACTTTGGAAGCAGCCTGGCGCTTGGATTGTGAGCCTATAGGGCTCAGAATCCCTAACAAATAGTTGTGTCACGTTGTTTCCCTTAACCCACCATGGCTATTTCTGGTTGGATCATTTGGATCAAAACCAACGCGACTTCAAACTGGGGGTGCCTGACCTGGTACCAGATTGATGGCTGTGTAACCCGTCACTGATTTCAGTTGCTTCGCATCATGGGGGCTGTGTCCAAGTGTCGACAAAGGATGACAAAAGCAAAATCCAACTATTTCAACACATTGCATCTCTACAAGTGATATTCCATCATATTCCCAGGGTCTGTTGTGTGAGCGCCCTCAATATCTTGACAGTGCCGTCATGAATCGCCCGGGGGAATATTTTACCAAGCGGTGGACGGCTTTCCCTGACATACAATCAATCTCAAGTCATGAAATATGGCACATATCATATATCATATTCATATATCACCATATGCATGCCGGTATCAAATTAAGCATACGCTCTGTCCTTGGCTATTCAAAGTTGAATAGGTTGCATTCTTGCCCAAAACTGACTGCATTTCAACATATTTCAACTTTATTTGGAATGCAAAGCTGCAAAGCCCTCATGCTTCAAATTGCTTAAATTGATAAATCTTCCGCATTAGGGAAGGCCCATTGACATTTTGGTCTACCTATGTCTACCTCACAAATCCTCATTCTATCAGCATGGGAGATTGGGAGGTTGACCTCACAAAAAACACCGGGGTGATGTAAGCAACCTCTTCACGCATCCATAAGGCGGAATTCTTCGTGAAATGATGTGGAAATATGATGAAATATGTGGAATTGATGTCCATTGATGTCCACAAGGTAGTTTGATGTAGTTTGGTTTGCTCTTCGTCCTCACAGAACATGTCTCCAGGAGGTCGTCTGCGATGCCATTTCTTCGCCTATGGAGAGTGCTACGAGACGTGCCGGTCACTTGAAGCACCTGACCAACTCTCGTAGAGACACATCGAGTCCAACGTTAACCACGTTGGGATGTGCTGCCACGGCAATGATCGAAAGGTTTCACCTCGAGCATGACGCTGTGAGGCCGCATCTTGGGTCCTGGACGTCACTGGTGGCTCTGGCTCTTGAGCCAGGCAAGCCATTGGGGCGAAGGTAGTGACCTCCTTTGGAGCTGGAAACTCACAGCTGACAGGCTGACATTTCCCGTCATTTCTACCACGTGGCGCACCTGCAATTTTTGCATGGCCTCCATCTGGACCTCTGCCTGCGACGAGTCAATCATAAAATATGCGCATCCTGCAAATGGAATGGATATGCTTCACATTGCTTCACTGCTTAGGATGAGAATGGAAAAATTTTATGAAATGTTCATAAGTTCCACAGAACTCTTTTTTCGTTTCACAGAATAGAGCCACCACATATTTTTGGCGATGCAGTAAAGAACACATATAACAAAACAGTAAAGAATCCATCCAAGATCCATCAGAATCCTGTTTCACCCTTCCTGATGCTGCACGAAGTGCTTGGAACGCGCATGTGGTGCAGGCTACCAAAGTTACTGTACATCATAACCCATCAGATCATCCAAGATCATTCAAGTCCCAGAATCTGAGGCGCACCTTTAGCTCCGAGTACCACTGCAAGAGTGCCGCCATTACAATTACAGCCCTCAGCACGTGGAGCACAGCACAGCCAGGTTTCGTTGCTACGGAGCAAACATTTTCCCATGGACTCAGTGACTAACAATATATAACAATATCAAACAAGATCTAACAATATCTAAGAATATCTAACAATCATGAGATAGAATTCATAGAATGGCAATGAGTTTTGCCGAAGGTATATCTGAAAGACTCCAGGAAGGTAGTGCTTGCGCTCGACTCTTTGGACAACTCGCACGAAGTCACAATGAGATTAGCACATTTAAACACTATCAGTCTTGGTTACTGAGTATTTGCAATGATGCAATGAAGTCTATTTGAGTCCAAACACTAAATTGTATTCAGCAACTGATGTTTCCACTTTGATGGTGAGGTCAATTTCGGTAACCAGTGGCAAAGTGCTTTTGGCTATCAGTATCTCTGAATGCAAGCTGCGCTTCAAACCTCTTTGGAACTTGTTCTCATCACTGTTCAAAGAAGATTGATTTGTAATGCTTCAACGTAGCAATGCCATCATGGTACTCGCCCATCATCCAACAGTAACCACTCATTCACTATGGCACGAGAAGGTTTCACTGGTTCAGTCAGCCAAATCACGAGAGGATAATGGGTGTGACGTAGTCAGGTCCCTCCTCTTGAGGTTTTGACTGTGGAGATTCAGTGTCTGAAGAGTCTGAGGTGGTGTCACATGTACAACAAGGAAGATCCATGAAGGTCCATGAAGGCCATAGCATGATCGGACATGTTACGCAACTTTGGAATGATTTTCGCTCCCAAAAGGATAAAAAAAATCAGCGAATGTTGCGAAGTTCGACGGGTATCACCCCACCCCTACTGTGTAGGATGATCCTCCAGGGCTTGGTCCATCATGGCACACACAAACGCACGACCAGACCAGTGCCTTGCCGGAGTGATGTGTCTCCTCGCCTCAAGATCACTAGTTGAATCTCTGCTTCACAGATTCTGCAGCCTCAAACACATTGCTTTGGGTAATCAACTAGATAAATGATGATACATGACGATGATAAATCAAGATAGATGAACATAAAATTATGATATAATGAACATAAATTATGGCAACTGAAGATACATGAACATAACGTATGATAAACTAATGTAATGAATATAAGTCATGCTAAGTGGATATCACGAACATAAATTATGAAAAAATGCAAATAAATGAACATGAACAATGATAAATGCAAAGAAATGAACATAAATTATGATAAATAAATACAATGAATATATATTATGATACATAAAGATAAATGGATATAAATGATGATAACATGTTGCTACATGCACGTAGGCACAACAAGGTTTGCTGAATCTTGTTGCTTGCTTCCCCTTTCCTGGGCAGATAGAGTTGCCCAGAACAGTAGAGCATCTTAGAGACTTCGCTAATCTCAGCAAACATTAAGCACACGTGGTGTCATCACTTGCCAACACATGGAAAACATGCGGATCCGCCACTTTTTTCCAAGCAAACAAGACCATCAAGATCCTTTTGCCATCAGCAAATCTGTCATTGGATTGGAACATAGAACCCAAAATAGAAAGGTACAGGAAGATTGAAATTCTGGCTTGGAGATGATTTGGAGAGATGGGCGCCTGAACCTTCGCCAGAGAAGATCACAATGAGAGCCACCTGAACAGCAGTGGTTTTGTGCCCACAAAATGTGGAAGCATAATTTTGATGCCCCCTACAGGATCTTGAAAATCAGAGTTCTTTCGATGCAAATCATTTGCCGAAGAATTGCATCTGCTGCATCTGCTGCACACGGATTCCGATTGGAGTTTTGAAGTCCGTCAAGATCATAAGGACCGCCTCTGCGATGACACAGGACCACAAGAGGATGTTGAAAATGCCAAGGAAGGTCTGCCTGGGCCGTAAGATGATGTAACTCTTTGGATTCAATGGATTGGGTTTTCTTGGGAAAATCTTAACCGGAAACCATAGATGTTCCCATGAAGATCATGGGGCTTTCCTGTAATTTTTCCCATAAACCAATCCATTGATGGATAGGAACCAACTGAACCAATATCACCTTTGGAGACTTTTGGCCCTTCTAGTGGGCAACTTGTAAAGGGCAGCGCAAATCCAAACCTGCTGGCACCACTCGATGTTGATTTCAGGGGTGATGGAAGCTTGGCAGTTTATCGGATTCATCTGATCGACAAAGTGAGAGGGACAGTCACGACTCTCATAGCTTCACAGCCGGTGTTGCTGCCCTACGCCTGTGCTTTGTCCAGGATTCCCAATGAAACCCATTAACTATGAGGATCCGGCCCTCGCTTACGAGAGATTCAGAGATATTCAGAGGGAGGTTTCTTCAGATGCTAATTTCCCCATTTGTTTCCGCCTCAGCAGTTTGATCCAAATATTCTCTCGCTTCGGCGGCGTGATCTCATTCTTGCCATACCTATGGAAATCTGTGGAATTGTCTGTAGGGTACGAATGTAAGGTACCCTCAAAGATCCCTAAATCCTATGGGTTTCCCACCATTTCCCATGAATTTCATGATTGATTTCAATCGTTTCTCAATTCACAGGGGCCTAAAGTGGGCTCCATTTGCAGGACTAACCCATAGGGCCAAGCTTCATCTAGCTTCACTATTCAGAAACAGTTCTGCAGTCTGGTCATGAACACTTAGATATAATTATTTAGTATCTAGGGTCCCGTCTAGGGTATTCGAGGGTTGGCTTCAGGTGCAAATGTGAGCCATTGGGTCGTTAGAATTTCAGTTAGAATATGTTATAGCAACTGTAGACGTGAAGACTTGGATGCTGCGGAGCTCTTAAACCCATCCCAGTGAACATTCATCGAATATCGAATTATCTGGGAGTCGCTGTGTGATGGTAACATTTATTGTCGGTAGTTTACAAACAGCATTCCCCCCCAAACAAACAGCGCCCAGCACCGGTCATGGCTCACACATTGAAGTAGACCCGTGCTTGTTCCTCCTTCAAACCACACAGACCTGTCTTGCACCTGAGCGGTGAGTCGGCGTGAGTCAAGCCATGACAGGAGCTGGGTGGTTCACGAGGCCCGTCTCAACAAGATATGGGAATGGGTCAAAACCATGTAGCCCTGGTGAACATCAAAATAGGTGGCAAATGGATGTTCATCCCCTAATAAACTGTATCTATAGGTATTGATCCATAGCCATATCATAAAACTCCTTTTAAAAATTGCACTTGAAACTCCTACACTTACTTTCCAGGGGCACATGAATGTCAATGATTTTGCCAGCCAAGAGGGAGATTCTGATAGTACTGCCACAGCAGTAGCTGAACCCAACCGGCAGAACCTCGCTGTCTTGGTAATCAGCGTAACAAGTTCTCAGTGATTCTCTTATCTAGTCGGTGGTTTCAAGCCATCACAAAAAAGATCTTGGTCGACTGGAATCAGCATCCAGGGAAACATATGATAACATGAAATATAAAAAGTATTTGAAAAGTGTTCTAACGATTTTTATAGTGTTTGAAATTGTTTGAACCCCAACAGTCGACTGTTATGTTTCTTCATCCTTTTGCAATGAATTCAGTGTCTGAGGATTCCGGACGCACCCTCTTCAATCTTGGTCTTGAAAATGGCTGAGAGCCTGACATCGAAAAACGACACAAAAAACGGCCATCACCAACGGGCATCACCAACGGGCAGCCCCGTGAAAAAGTGTGGGTGATGTCACGGTGATGGCCGTCACAGTTTTGTCGTTTTGTCGTTTTGTCGTTTTGATGTCCGCCTCTCTTGCGTGAGAGTGTGCACCAAGGTCTTATAGTCCTGGGCAACATGGTGGGCGAGCAAGACAAGTTCAGTGATTGAAATCAAACTTGTTTGATTACTTTGTTTACTTTAATATTTTGCTATCATGTTCAACTTCCATTCATCCCAGTGACTCAAGCATCATTTGAGTTGATTCAAATACATATCCGTGAACTTGCTTATCTAGCCATGTTTCTTCTTATACTAAGCGGCAAATGGCAAACCAAATCATCGAACTGATATCATTCTTGACGATTTTATTCTTTGGACCGCCTGTTGGAAGAACAGCGCTGAGTGATGCTGAGTGATGGAACGCAGACTTTGTGTGAGGAGAGCTGTGATCCACTAAGAATCTTGGAATATGTCCAGTCTAAGCTGAAGAGCACGGTAACAAACAATCCCCCGGCTATCTCTTGCGCTGAGAGAACCTTCCAAGCCATGCGCATCCCTTGTTGGTGAACAGCACAGCTGTCACCTTCTCATCATCAGCACAATCTTTTGGATGTAGTCGCTTGTACCTGCCATGTGGGGAAATCTGAGAGCCCTTGTGGCTTTGCTATGGCTATTCTGTCCCTGTTGGTCCATCTGATGAAATATTTTCATGCGAGTATAACGTGTTTCACCGGCCCCCACCCAGTCTTTTCAAGTATTCTATATGTGCACGTTTCAGAGATGTTGTGCAGTGCACGTTTCCCAGCAGTTGTGCACGTTTCCCAGCAGTTGTGCACGTTTCACAGAAGTTGTGCACGTTTCACAAGCCCCCTAATAACGTTCGTGTTCAACTGTATACACACTGAGCGCATTCTAATCAGCAAAAGCATT
>Ga0126342_10013634_pt1 | contig 14373 bp, 14 predicted proteins | sample Cyp1metagenome_FD_92528 | JGI IMG/M metagenome (GOLD analysis project Ga0126342, IMG submission 92528) | Coral microbial communities from Lord Howe Island, Old Settlement Bay, Australia - Cyphastrea 1 metagenome | ecosystem: Host-associated > Invertebrates > Cnidaria > Coral ...
GGATGGCAGAACGAATCCACTGATGGACCGAAAGGTGGTTGAGGTCTCCTCTCTTTCTCTCTCTCTTTCTCCCTCTTTCTCTGACTATCTACCTACCTACCTATCTATCTATGCATCTATCAATCAATCTATCTCTCTCTCTCTCTCTCAATCTCTCTCTCTCTCTCTCTCAATCTCTCTCTCTCTCTCTCTTTCATCTGATTACCTATCTACCAATCTACCTATCTACCTATCTACCTATCTACCAATCTACCTGTCTGTCTATCTATCTATCTATCTATCCATCTATCTATCGATCTATCTATCTATCTATCGATCTATGCATCTATCTATCTCTCTGTCTATCTATCTATAGATCGATATCTCTCTCTCTCTCTCTCTCTGTCTGTCTGTCTGTCTGTCTGTCTGTCTTCTGTCTATCTATCTATCTCTCTCTCTCTCTCTCCCTCTCTCTCTCCATCTGTCCATCTGTCCATCTGTCCATTTATGCATCTATCCATCTATCCATCTATCCATCTATCCATCTATACATCTATCCACCTATCCATCTATCTATCTATCAATCGATCGATCGATCGATCTATCTATCCATCTATCTATCCATCTATCTATCAATCTATCAATCTATCAATCTACCTATCAATCTATCTTTCTATCTATCTATCTATCTACAGTATCTATCTATCCATCCATCTATCCATCTATCCATCAATCTATCAATCTATCAATCTATCTTTCTATCTATCTATCAATCTATCTATCTACCTACAGTATCTATCTATCCATCCATCCACCTATCTATCTATCTATCTATCGATCGATCGACCTATCTATCTATCTATCTATCTATCTATCCATCTATCTATCTATCTATCTGCAAGATTGAAAACGCGGCACTTCTGCGAGACTTCCTCATTTTTCAAAGTTGACAACATCAAAAACAAAGCAATCCTGCGAGACTTCCTTGAAAAATGGAAAGTTGAGTGCAGAGTTGACGGCCTCGTACCAATGCGTTTTGCGATTTTTCCACTCCATCTGTCTAAAGCACAGCGCCTGCCACGAAAAAGTGATGCCAGGTCATACGAAGTGCTGCACCTGTCACGCAAAATCATCTTCGCAAAGCGACAAATCTGATGCTCCAAAATGCAACCCCTCTCAGGAAATCAGCGCCCTGACCTCCTAACATCTCTGATAAACATGTCCTTTGTAGCGCGCTTGCCACGCGAAATGCATCTTTGCAGATCCTCTTCAAATGTGTCACGCCTGCCATTGTTTTTGGAAATGCTACAAAACCCTCACGTTTGCTCACTCTTGAGAAAGTGCATAATCCCTTGTGCCTGCCACGCGAAACGACATCTGAATGTCCAAAAGTGGCGCGGACATGTGGTGCTTTGTACATTTTGACTTCGAAATGTGCTTCGCGCCACAGCGGCATTCACTTTTTCAACATCTAAATTTCCAAAAGTGGCGCGAACATGTGGTGTCTTGTACATTTTGACTTCGAAATGTCCTTCGCGCCACAACGGCATGCACTTTTTCGACATCCGAACCTCCAAAAGTGGTCCGAACCCCTGGTGTTTTTAACATTTTGACTTCGAAATGTGCTTCGCGCCACAACGACGTGCACTTTTTCAACATCTGAACTTCCAAAAGTGGTCCGGACCTGTTGTTTTGTACGTTTTGACTTGGAAATGTGCTTCGTGCCACAACGGCGTGCCCTTTTTCAACATCTGAACTTCCAAAAGTGGTCCGGACCTGGTGTGCTTTGCACATTTTGACTTCGAAATGTGCTTCGCGCCACAACGGCGTGCACTTTTTTCAACATCTGAACTTCCAAAAGTGGTCCGATCCTGGTGTGTTTTGCACATTTTGACTTCGAAATGTGCTTCGCGTCACAATGGCGTGCAATTTTTCATCTCTCATCTGGCCAGATGGCTCCGCACCCGCCGCTTTAGCGAGCCTACTTTTCGACCCTCCGGGGCCACAAATCATTGGAAAAGCACAGTGTTTCGCCACTTTCCTACCTTTTCGCGCATCTGCATCTTCTTTCTTCTGACTCTTTCTCTTCTCTGATCTGCTCTCTACTACTCTTCACTTCTCTCTGCCTCTTCCCATCTCTGCTTTTCATCTGTCCATATTGTCGGAAGTTTGACTTCTAAACTTCCTTCGATAATAAATACAGTTAGTGTAAATATATCATAAATAAATTAATATATATATATATATAATCGCTCAAAAGCATTCGTCAATGGCTGTCGCCGTTTGACACATCGGCGTTTGGTTATAAAGCTCTTGTCAACAACTCAGGGAAGGTCCAGTTTGTTAAGTCCTTGTCAGCATGCCTTGCAACAATCGAGCTCCGTCAATCTATCTACTTTTGTCCGCTATCCATCAGACCCGTCAAATCTTTACTTCTTGCCTCTCAAAAGTCAGTTTTTTACCGATAGAAACAAAATCCTGATAGAAATCAGAAACCTTTAGCCATGTCGCCATCTCCCAGTGATTTTCACCTTTTGGATTGAAGATCTCTATCCAAGCGGCCCGATGACGTTTCCGACTTCACCCAAGACGTACAGCCTCGTCCCATCAGAGACAGGGTTTTGCCAGTCGATTGGCTGTTTTGGTCAGTCGGAAAAATGGATGGTGCTTGCACATCTCTATTTTTTGGTCACTTCCCAAGCCATTCAAAACATTTCAAAACGGGATTTGGAGCATGAGAGGCTTCAGAAACCCTATGGACTTTCTGTGTTTCTACTGGGCCAGCGGAACCACTGTCATCCGCAACCAGGCGACATGATCGTCTGCTCGGTGAAAACCGACACTAAGGCCTGACACGCTGGGTCCTGGGTTTCACATCTCTATTTTTGGTAAGGTAAACAGTGGTACGCTCCAAGGTAATCAAACATAGCAATTGAACATCCTAAAGAACCGGGAAAAGAATCTATAAATAGGAGATTTCCCCTTGCCATGCTTGATTATTGGAGGCTGAACCATGAGGAAAACTGCGGTGCGGGGAACAAAACGACCATGTTGTCTCGGCAAAACCTCCTTTCATCTTGCCCAACTTCTTGCTCAACAAGAATCCACATCTTCTCTATCGTCAGGCAAAAACTCAACAAAAAGCATGTCTGTAACACAATCTTTAACTCAGAACATGCCTATCTTCACCACCATCCCCGACCCCATCCCCATCGCCAAAAGTACTGACTTCAGGTTTCATCCGCAAAAATGGTGAACAAAAAATACCAGCAGAAATATCTCTGGCATCCCCAACATGGCTTTGTCTGAAAATAGAGAAAACCCCATTATCCCAATGGTTTTGCTGATCATTATCCCGACATATCCATACTAAATGGCTATAATTGGGGGTATACCCCATTTTCAGACATCCCCAACATCCCCAACACAACATCCCAACCCCATCCCCCAGCGGCCCGGTCGCGACCTCGTAGCTGTTGACCTCGGCCGCGGCGGAATGAACCAAGCCGCGCCGCCACTGCCACCACTCGGGCGACAGCTCCTCCTGCGATATGTCATGGGGATATAAGAAGAATATGACTGGGTAGATTAACTGGGAGATAAATGAACTATGCCCCCAAAAAAAAATGCAACATTTCGGGAAAATGATGAGAATCTAATGGAATGCTGTACCCAGGCTCCTCTGGAGGCAGGAACACAGATCCTGGGCGGCATCAGAGTTCCCAACGAATCTGCCAGGACATGGCTGGTGATCCCTGTCCCAGCTATTTAAACATATCACTAGCCATGTCAGATTAGCCATAGGGGTCAAAAACTAGATTTTTTCCCTATCTAATTTTACATAATTTTACATCATATCACTTAACTAGGGGTAAACTTAGAAGTTTTTTTGGTCATATGTTCAAAATCGAATGGAGGACAAAGCTGCCACATGTGAAATTCTGCAACTAAGGCTCTCAAACCATTCTTGTTGCACTCCTGCATAACAGCATAACCCAAAGTTATCGCCTCACGTGTCGGATGATATCCAGGTGGTGCAGCTTGGGATGGGTAAATCCCCACACTGAAGCTGTGCTTTTTTGTTGTGAGCTCATCTCTCCTCTCGACATGTGGTTTAAACATTGAACGCATCTAAAAGAAACATGTTTCTTGGTAAATTATATAAAATATTTCACTAACCTGAATTAAGGCCATTTGGGGATGATTTCCCTTATTGACCATGGTTCCCTTATAATTTACACATATATTTCCATATCTTGAGTGCATCACTGCGTAGAAAAGCCACCTTCCGTCCATGTCTATGCAGAGTTCACGACTGAGAGCCTCACCATGAGCAGTGTGTTGAATATGAAGGTCATCTGATCCACTTTCCTTGCAGCCAAAGTTCAAAAATGTCCACCAAGACAAATTTGGTTTTAGTATCTAAAAATGTGAAAAACCCTAAAAATCCTCTAGTTCATCATCATTACACCCATGAGTCAATAGCCATAACTGGGTGGTCAATTCCCCATTTTTCACCCCCACTTCTTGCTCCAGATTCGCAGCCGAAGTCTTGACAAGACAAATATGGCTTTGAGGATATGGTGCCCCAAATTTATCAGACCTTCCCAGTCGAATGGCCCATTTTCAGTACCATCTCCTGGCATCTTTCGCCAGGAAACGCAATTCTGAGAAAGCAGCTGCCCTCCACATCAAAAGCCACGGCGGTCTGAATGGCGAAGTTCACCAACAGAACGCCTCGAAGGCGTAACCACATCATCGTTTTGGACCGGCACTCAACCAATGAAGCTCCGGCAACTACTTGGAAACTATGTGGAAACAAATTTCGATCATACTTGGAAATGATATCACATCCCAAAATGAGCAGAAATCTCATGTTGCTGTTTTCATGAACTTTCCAATTGGTTGTTCGTTTTTCAAACTTCTTGGTTAAATCATGCAACAATCCCCCCAAAATGGGTGGCTAATCCCCCAAAAAATGGGGGGTTAGCCATGGGAGATCCCCAGTCGTCACCCGCCTTTCGCAGCCAGTTGAACGCCCGCTGCTCCGGCGGAGGCTTCTAGGGCGCAGTTGTCCCAGGGCTTCTGCATGAACATGTAGAAGAGCTGCGCCACCACGATGTAGATCAAGATATAAACAAACCTCAGTTGGTTATAACTATAGTAAACTATAGAAAAACTGTTATCAACTATAGTAAACTATAATATAAACTCTGTGAAACTATAGTAAACTGTTATCAATCTCAGGATATAGCGGATCATTTTTTGGGGCTAAACACCCATCGTTAGTAGTTGATATCCCCACTATCAATGGTCAATAATAATCCTATATAGTATATTTGATAAACAAACCTCACTTGATGTCTACCCCAGATGAATTGATGAACAGCCCAAGATATGAACAAATCTTACTCCAAATGGCTGAAACTACTGGGTAAATCCGCTGAAACTACTTCTCTACAAACCTCAGTTTGTGACCAAGTTTGATGAAGTCTGTCAGGCCCCAAAGACATGACAAGAATATGCATGGAGGTGTCCTAAAATTGGGGGTACCCCTAGTTATCATCCATCCATTTATATGGATTTTCCATGAAATAAACCATCCAGCTATTGGGGTACCCCATTGATGGAAAGCCTCATTCATGTTTTTCATACTCCAAGGGGCTGGAGTCGGAAGATATTCCCATGGCTTTGTCTCCATTGGAATTAATTCTAGAATATTCCATGGGAATATCATGGAATAGTAGTGGGATTATCTATATCCACAATATTCCATGATATTCCAATGTAATTACTGTAACTAGTAGTGTGAAAATTCTCACTGTGGTTCTACTCTAACTCATGGCTCCGAGGCTACAGCCTACCCCAACCGATGTCCCCGAGAAGTCCGAGTGTCTGCCTCGCTGGCAAAATCAGATACGTCTTCCTGCGCTCCGCTTCGGTCATCTCCGCCTTCTCATATCCTCAGAACCACGAAAATTAAAACACGGAGTAGTAAAGCTGCTACGTAAAGAGAGTTGGATGGGGTGGTCAAAATACATATAGAACCATCATCATAGTTTTCATATAGATACAACATGTGTAAGGTCATATATATATATATATATATATATTGTATATAACATATGACTTATATATATATATACGTATAATACATAATAATACATAGAGATAGATAGCCTTTTGAGAGCAGCGTTTTCTCTGGATTTTGCAGCCCAGTCTCTAATCCCATCAGGCTGGTCCCCGCGGTTCCCAAGGGACGCCATATCAATTTCCCCGCCTTCGTCACCATCCACGGAGGCGTACTGGGGGAACCTGACCACCAGGGAATGGACGGAAAAATGGGCGAGATTTCGCCCCGATTTTTTCGGGATTTCACTCTCAAACAGACATAAAGATACTGGTTCAAGATGATTCAACCAAGAAAAATGGGGATTTACTTAGTATGTTTGACTCATAAGGGAAAAGGAGATCTGCCATGAAGCCTGTGATCTAAGCCATGTACGGAACCTGCATCAGGGAAAAGTAAGTTGGTCAACTGGGGATTCCCGAATGACATCGAATGACCGTAATCAATGATGAAGTTTCATTTGATGATAAACTCCAACCCAGAAATTTGATGTGGTAAACTTGTAAACCCAATGCCACAAACTTCCAACTCGTGATGGCTGTTTACCACCTATTTCTAGCAAGTCATTGACGATGTGGTTTGTTAATTTGGGTGAATCCCATTTGATTCCAATTATCGATTATTCATCAAGTATTATATAACCGAAAATGACCATAGACCACATGACTAATTTCAACGTTGGCAACAAGATCTGCTTTCGAAGTCCACGACGTTCGCGTAGGACCCGAACCATGGAGACCTGTGTGTGGAAGACGATGTAGACGCGACCACAGCACTTCATTGTCTTGAGAATTTCTTTGAATTCCTCTTTGTCCTTCTCTACATCCTGCACCAATGGATCATCAATGGAAATTTGACCCAACAGATCGGCTTTTGTAAATATGAAAAAACCAAGCATAATGGGATATACTAGGGCGTAATGGGTATAAAACACCAAGATCGACCCAAGATCAAGCAAGTTACCCAACCTGCCCCGAAGAGCAGTCCAACAAAACAACTTAGGAAGGGTTGGTTATTGCAAGCGCTAAAACAAGCAAGCTTTAGGATTCATATTATATATATACACACATATATATATACATATATATATATATACATACTACATGATGAAGCTTTTTCTGAAAGTTGTGTCGCAAGATCACCCCTGAGAATATGCAGGAAATATTCTAGGTCTTCTTGCATCTGAGGCATCATCTTTTCATCAAATGCATACTTCATAAGCTCTGTCTCCCCGGTCTGCTCAATCAAAATTCCCCCCTCCACGCTAATGTATGCACATTTTAAAGTGCAATTTCCTTGATGTTCGAAAAATGTAGTATTTGTTGACAAAACGTTCTAGTCTGCAAAAGAAGTACCGTCTTTTTTGAAGAAACATGTTCCTTGCAAACTATGCAGCATGAACCTTTTCACAGATTGCTTGCATTCCTAAAACATGTAGCATTCCTTTGGAGACGTATCATGTTCCGTTACAGAAGTAGTTTTCTCTTGACAAAAAGAATGAATGCAAATGGAAGGCAGCATCTTTTGAAGAAACAGTACTTCATGTTTTACAGGAGTGCTGTTTCTGAAGAGAGTATGTATGGACTTTAGCACCAACATGTCCCAAGAAACCACGTCAGGGGGGGGGAAAAAGTCAACATCAAATGATAAGAAGCTATAGACAAACATAAACTTCCCAGAAACCCCATTTACTAAGTGTTTCATCCATTTCTCGGTACAGTTGGGGACGGTTTCTTTGGTGGTCTATCAAACTAAATCATTCAATCAACGAGACCTTGGTGGAGAGTGGCGCTTGAAAATGTACAATATCTGCGACCAGAAGCAGTGCCAACCTTTGGTGAACCCGAAAAACACCATTTTCTGAATTTGAACCTTGAGATACTTTGAGAGCTGCATCTGGAAATCACACCATCTGAAGATGTCATATTTACTACTCAGTACTATACCCTCTGGTAAACTAACATAGCTATGGAAAATCACCATTTTCAATGGGAAAATCCACTATAAAACACAATTTTCAATAGCTATGTTAGTCATTACCAGAGGGTACTACTCAGATCTACTCAGTACTATATCATTCGTGGAATTGAACAGAGTCACTGAGTCACTGCGGTTTCACCGGTGCCACCCATCGACCAGTCCTCTTCCAAAGCCTTCAGGGTCATGGAGAAGTCGCTCTTCACCCAGCCGTTCTTCACATCGTCCAGCTCGATGATGTGTTCCAACATTTCTTCGAGTTTTTCTTGGTTTTCGTGGCTCAAATGCATCAGGTCGTACATAATACCTGGCGTGCTACCATGCGTAGCGGCCCCTTGGGCTGGACGCCCCGCTAAAAACTGTTGGAGCTATCCATGGTCTGCCTCCCTGAATAGATATCTTCTCACATAGACATCATATGGAGTAAACCCCTTAATCATGGTATGTGTGTGTATGTGTGCGTGTGTTTGTTTAAAGACCAGTGAAGGTTGGGTTTGCTGAGGATCTATCAATATCAACCGGGGCATCACAACGATATGGTCACCACAGGGATCTGTTTGAACTTCTTGGACTTTGGGCATTGGGGGTAGCCGGGTAGATTTACCCTCTGGTTATGTCAAAATAGCTATTGAAAATGGCCATTTATAGTGGATTTTCCCATTAAAAATTGTGATTTTTTCCATGGCTATGTTAGTTTACCAGAGGGTATGGGATGTAGAGATCCCAATTCTGTTCTGACCTTTATTTCAATTTCTTCTCTGGAAAGGCTTGCATCTGGGTTCCGAAGGTCGTCGTTTTTTCTTGGACGCAAACTCAGGGTAAATCAAACACGGACTCCACATTGGGATGCTCATTGCATCATTTTCTTGAAGGCATGCTGCTGCTTGTAGATCTATTGCATTAGGAATATGGTGAGGTTTCAAAGAAATAATTTTAATGTGGTTAAGACATGTTAAAACAATAAACCACCCATATTTTGATGCTTCAAAAAGCACCTAAAAAAATGAAAATGGTGACTGGGGGTGATTGTCAGCCTTCGGGGATGATCTCAGGGTTACTGTCTGCACTTTCTGAAAAGGTCACTCTCAGAAAGTATGTTTGTTCGCTTCTAATGTTGCATTTACTCAAATTCGCATGTGTTCTCCATGTAAACGCCGCTTTTGAGAGAGGAATACTGTACCTCGTGAAAAGCATACTGCGCTTCTTTTCAAGGAACGCAGCCAAAGGCATGTTGTACTTGTCAGGAGGGATGTTGCATCTTTGAAGGAATAGGGAATACAACACTCTTTCTTGGCGGTTCTTTGACCAAATGCTTCAACTTGTTGGAAGGAATTCATCCTTTCTTCAAAGTTCAAGAAATACAGCACTGTCTGAAGGAACGCGAAACATGTTTGAGAATGTTTGAGAAACAAGATACTTTCTCAAAGGAAAACCGCACTTTCTCGAAGGAATAGCACCACCTTCGTGAAGGAATTCAAGACTGTATTTCTGACAAGTGTATATTATGTATTTCCGACAAGTGTATATTATGTACTTCTGACACGTAAATTACACTTGATTGCATAGCTGTTCTTTCCAGAAGAACTTCTGCACGTTCGAGGACAATGTTGCCCCTTTTTGACAAGGAAAACTGCACATGTTCAAGAAAAGCTAGTTTGTGTGAAGAGAAAAAAAAAGAAACTGTCTCCTCTCTTTTCCCATGTACCTACAGAAAATCTGACATGTTCTCCAAACTCCGCGACTCATTAGTTCTACACCCTCCCCATCCCAGGTTTCCCCCATCACATCCCATCACCGGGAATTCAACAAATCCAGTCAGGCTGCACACACCATAGATGCGCCCCTCCATGTTCAATTCTTTCTCGATATAACGATGCAACCGCCTTTCAGAGGTGCATTCCGCAGGAACCCCTTCCAGCATCAAGGTGTAGTCATCGGCCGTCTGGTGACTTGAATCGTACCTTGCAGGTCTGGATCCAGGAGGACAATGGATTGGATAAAGGGAAATGTTACTGGAAAACGTAGATTTTTCCCATTAAATATGGGGTTTTCCTGTAATTTTTTCCCTTAAACCAATCCATTGAATGTTCATACTCAGAAATCTGGAGGCTTCCTATCACATGTCCCTTCAACCAATATTGGGAGACAGGCTGTTAGAACCATGAATCTTATGACTTTGCTATACTTCGTAGAGAACAAAAAATGACTATTTTTGGAGGCAAATTTGCCAAGGCAAAATCTCCAGAAAGCAACTGTTTCTGGAAGTTCTTCTGATAGTAGTGAAAACCCAAGGAAAGCAGTACCTTGGGTCGCAGCTGCAGCTGAGAACTGGAACCATATGGCTGTCCATGGCCCCAAGTCATTCCAATTGCAAATGCTTGCAAATGCTTGTCCAATGGCATCATGGAACAGGCATGGGAAATGTCCCAACATTCACAAACTCCGCAGTTTTTCTCCCAGTTTTTCACCCAACTTTCCCAACATTCACCAGTCTCACCCATCCAAGGAACAGAAGCAAACCAGAAAGCCACTCCCATGAACTGCCCCATCTTTGCGCGATCATGTTCCTCAGGTCGGCGTTCCATCTTGGGAAAAGCGACAGTGGACCACATCATTTCCTGCGTTCCCGAAATGTAACGAAAAGAAACTGGAGAAGGGTCCGAAAACTCGGAAGACCAAGAATCTCTTTGCACGATTGTCGCTTCAATTTGCCTGCCAGGGTTTCTGACCCCTCAGGCGGTGAGAAAAATGCTGGGTCAAGGGTCGTAACATTGACTGTTCAATCATGCGAGATCGCTTTGAACAGACCTTGTAATTGTATGCGGCAGATCCTTTTTCAAATCATGGTTTACAGAAAAGGTGGCCATGAATGGGTGGTAAATACCACCATCTTCAGACGTACCGCGACTTGCCCAAGCAGATGTGAATTAGGTGAATCTATGTGTATAGTATATCTATGTGTTCTATAGAATTCATATAAATTAGACTATACTACAGTACTACATATCATATCATATCATATCATATCATATCATATTATATTATATATCTACTTGGTAGAACTATATGTTCTATAGTATCATATTACTTGATGATTATCATATCATATTATATATATATATCATATATATCATATATATGTTCTATAGAATCAATATAAAATATCTATGATCTTCACAGTCTCCGCCTCAGTTCCTCTGCTGAGCTGGGACAGAGCACGGTTTCCTTCACCAGCTGCGTCAACGACGGGCCTGGCAACTGTTGGACTGATGTCTTTATGTGATATAACAGTCATATGGCAGTGTGTCAAAACCCTGGTACCCCTGTAGTTGGACCACAAAATAGCTGGGATTTATGGATGTTCATCCCACTATAGTAATGTATCTATAGGTATTGACCCATAGCCATATATATGGTCGGTGCCAGAATTATAGAACGGAAGTTGAGGACTACGAAGGTACGGTTATTCACCGTACCCTGTTGCTCCATAATTCTGTTTTCCTCGGAAGATATGAAAAAAAAACGTATCTTAACTTACTCCTAATTGTTTTCGTCGTTCTATAATTCTGGTTTGTTCTATAATTGTGTGTTCCCCCTTTTTTCCCACATTTACCAGTTTCGTTCTATAATTATGTTTTCCATTCTATAATTAATTTTGCGTAAACCGTTCTATAATTCTGGATTCTGTGTCACTTTTTTCTGGGATCCCAGAACGATACATAAAATGATGCAAATATATGTATATAACCTCTTCCGGGGTCCCAGAAAGATACATAAAATGATGCAAGTATATGTCAGTAACCTCCAAGGTTCCAGAAAATAGAACAGAAAAATTAATTATACAACAGAAAAAATAATTATAGAACAGGATCCGAATCCGCGCGGAATCGGGATCCGGAGGAGTACGAAGGTATGGTATTTTACCGTACTTTTGTACTCCTCATTTCGTTCTAGAATTTTGGCACCACCTGTAATGGTAAATGAGTATTATTATGGATATTGGTAGTATATTAGCAAATGATAACATGACAATAAATAATGATATAACTACAACCATTTATATGGAATAGTACTTATTTACCTCATGTGTGAATAATGATATACTGCTGTGATGAGATAATGGTGCGATCATAATGATATATGATATACTGCTGTTATACCAATTAATGGTATACACGCCCACAAATTTTCTGATATGGGGGTTCCATAAATGGTGGTACCCCTAAATCATTCATTTAAATAGGATTTCCCCTTATAAACCATCCATTTTGGGTACCCCCATGACTTTGGACTTCGCCGTGTTTCTACTGCTTTGTTTGTGCCGTGAAGCCGGCTTGGCCTGGTGACAGTACACGAAGGAAAAGGTACGCAGTGGCCAGGCCCAGCAAGCTAAAGGCGATGAGGAAGAGCTGCGTGTTGTAGAACCTCCCAGTCAGAAATCGTCAGTGAAACATCAGAAATCATCAGTGAAAAATTATGGAGATGTTCGATCATAATTAAAATCAAAATAAAAACAATAACACTATATAACACTATATAATAATGATTGTATTTTTTTAGAAAAAATAATAATAACAATAACAAAAACAATGATAGTATAACAATATTACAAAAATACAGTAATAATGAATCATCATCATCATCATCACCATCATCAGCACCAGCAGCAACAGCACCTCATCCCAAACATGATCTTCTCTTTACAACAGTCACATCAGTTCAGAACTCAGCTGGGCTTCCAACAGCTGCAGGCCAATGCCCAGGTCCTCATGCTCGTTATCCATGGTGGCCTTCACCAACCTCCCCGATGCGTTCCCCGGCCAAGTTGGCAGCCAAAAAAAGGATGTGATGGGGGATGAATGCATGAAAAGCATGAAGAACGACATTGATTTTTTTGAAATTTGGGTGGAAAAACTTCCAAATTTAATGATTGATCACCATTTTTTTCCTACAAAAAATTGCAGTGTTACTGGGGTAAAACCAGATTTTCAGACACACCAACCAGCCATGTTTGCCGCGCCTGCGCACGCCCCTCTCTCCTCGACCCCCTGCACGGCGCAGGGACTCAAACTTGATGGAGGCCTCCAGCGGGATGATTTTGTTCCTCTCTGATCGGAGTTGGGCACAAGAGGAAGCTTCTGGCACTTCATGGATCAGCAGACGGCCTTTTTCATCCAATTTGGGGCACACCAGAACAAGCCCTGAGCCAGCATGCCCGTGCTTCACAGATGTCATTTGTTGGTGAAACCGGCCGCCCTTCCAACTTTGTGAAGGTCTAGGCCTCGGCCTTTTTGGTAAGGAGATGTTTCATCTCTGTCTTATTAGTTTCCAGGGTGCCTGCTGGCAGTGCAGCATTCAAGAGGGATGGGGGCAGACCTCCTTTCAGATCTTGAAAGATGAACTCAGTCATTTCCATGATGCCCTCCTCAGTCTCACTCATCTTGAATAAGCAGCTGTTGTAGTAGTAGGCGCGAATGACCCCTGGCTTCTCTGGGCACTCCGGGTGTGTGGTGGTGCGAATACACACAAAGATGCTGCCATCGGGGCGGCGGTCAATGGTATACTTCCAGCAGTGGTCTCGGGCCGTCATGCAGGGAACCTTGACGCGGCAGTATTTGATGTAGCCATCTGGCAGAGTCTCCACATCCTTCCATTCCTTGAGACCTGGGAGATTCTCAGGGTTCAACAGGAAACCCAAGAAATCCTCAGGTGAGACACCTTGGTACTTGCCATCTCCACGCAAGAGCTTGTTGGGATTGCCCGATTCATGCTTTCTCAAAGACACCCGCATCTTGAACTTCTGCTTGTTGTAGTCTTTGGCCCAATCACTTTTGATCTGCCATCCATGTGGATTGTTGGGTCCAACCTCTTCAGCCAGCAACTTCTCGAACTTCTCGTATTCATTCTGCGAGTCCGCGGATGGCAAAACTCGATCACCCGAGGAGCAACAGCAGCAGCAGCCCATTGCAACCCGCCCGGAGCTGAACACCACGGGTGACTGTACAGACTGCCGAGATATGTTGTCATTGAGACCCTACTTTTGGGAAATCCACTTAGGCCGGATTCGCGCACATCTAGTGTGCAAAGTTGACCCAAGTTCTCCTGGTGGATATCAGGAAAAAGGAAAGCAAAAATGACCATTTATAGTGGATCTACCTATTAAAAATAGTGTTCAAGGCAAAGCCCCATCCTAATTTTCAACGCTGCGCTCTGAAGGCAGTTTGTTCAAAGCGATGACATCTATGGATGTCAAAGCAACGGAAGGGTTCCAGTGGACAGCTGCACCC
>Ga0126342_10013635_pt1 | contig 14373 bp, 12 predicted proteins | sample Cyp1metagenome_FD_92528 | JGI IMG/M metagenome (GOLD analysis project Ga0126342, IMG submission 92528) | Coral microbial communities from Lord Howe Island, Old Settlement Bay, Australia - Cyphastrea 1 metagenome | ecosystem: Host-associated > Invertebrates > Cnidaria > Coral ...
ATGGACCCCAGACTTCTCCTATGGAATTCAGTTTTTCAGTTTTTCAGTTTTTCAGTTTTCCCACTGTTGGTGCCTCAAATTTAATCGGAACAAAATCGGTGCCAAAATATATAAAATTCACTGCAAATACCAGTAAAATTGAAGTCTGCATAGGTTTTGGGGGGGGGTACCAAATATATGTATATAATTATATATACATACATACAGTAAATGATTTACCATTCTCACAAATGGTGATTCTCCATGTTCAAACATGTTTTACCCATTAAAAAAAAATCTATGGCAAACCGTTGCTATTTGCAAGAAAAAATACCAAACAATATTTGCCAGACGACTCCATTTAAATTGAATATCAGAAAACATGTCAGAATATGCGCCAGAAAAAGTGCCAGAAAATATGCCACATAAAATGCAAGAACAAACAAATATATGCCAAATAGAACGGAACGGTTGAGAAACTATGTCAGACTGACATGTCAGGATATTTGCCATGGTGGGGTTCACACGAAGTGAAGTCATTGTCATGGGTTCAATTTTCCCGAAAAGGAAACGAACAACGAGGTCTGAAATTTCAGAAGACAAGAAAAAACAAACACAACAAGGGAAGAACAAAATTAGAAAGAACATGATTGATTACCTGAAAACTGTGAAAAGTACTATGTGTATTTCACCTCGTTTACTTTCGGGAAATCATCAAAAGAAATCCGAGGTCCAGTGATTGATGTCAACGAGTGTGGATCTTGACAAACTGACCACGAATGACAATAAAAAATAGCTAATATTGTGCTGTACAAAGGATATACCATGATATACCACCGATGATCTTGACAAACTCACGGATTCTATCACAATCTTGTTGAAGTCTGGGTTGCTACCTTTTCCCGTTGCTGTTGGTTTACCTACCATGAAAACACCGGTGTGAGAATGCTTAGAACGTGGTAAACCAAAAAAAACACATCTCCCATTCACCACAAATGATTCGTATAAAACATCCCGAATTGTATTGTTTAGTTTAGCACATCAGCACCACTACTCTTGGTGTTCTCTCAATGTTTTGGTCCATTTCAACACTTCCCTAAACCAGCCCCCAACATCCCATACCACCACAAATGTCGCGCACCTTAGATACCACAAAATAACGTCTCGTTAGTTCTACATGTATATGAATATATAATTACTATATATCATATAGCATGTTTTTGTGTCAATACAGTGTGTGTATATATAAATACATACACAATGCGTGTGTATATTTATATGCACACTGTACATTCGATATATATATATATATATCATAGATTATAATTTGTTTTATGGTAAATGTGGTAAACACAATAATAAACCTATTTGGGATGATCGATACAAGCCATAAAAAAATGTAATTGTGGGGATGGTTTCTGACATTGGGTTTACCACATCAATCTACGTGAAATCAATCACCAAAATCATATCAATAGAGGCTTCCTGCAAAGATATGGTTTAACAAGTTACATGTATCATATCATATATCATAATATATTATTCATACTTTAAACATCGTTAAACATATATATATATATATAATTATATATATATGGGTATTACATATGATTTATTATTAAAGCATCTTGAAACCAATCACCAAATCCAAAAACTTTCTTCGCCAAAATGCGTTGCTGTACTCGATCTCGTGGGACAAAACTTCGAAGCTGCTCAGGCTGACAGTCACCAAAAATGCAGGGACCAGGGTGAGAACCACATTCCTTCGTCGGAACAAGATATGGGGCCTCCACCAATGGGATTACACCATCAAAAACTGGGATTTCATTGGATTTTAGCAATGAAAACTATTGAAAAGGATACAGAGGAAATCAAGTGGATAGTCAATCCAACCATCATGAAGAAAATGTGGCTGATCGTCGATGAACCAGTACTGAAGACCGATAAGAACATGCGCCCACATTCTGACTAAGTTCCAGGATGTTCCAGTACCCCAGAGTTCCAGAAGCCTCACATTCTTGGAGTGTAAGCAGTGTTCAAAACCCCTCTTGGTTGATGATGATAGGGGACTATACTACCCAATATATTGGTGATTATAATACCCTCTGGTAAGTTAACATAGCTATTGAAAATGACCATTTATAGTGGATTTTCCCATTGAAAATGGTGATTTTCCATAGCTATGTTAGTTTACCAGAGGGTAATCCAATAGGGGAATCGATTTCACCAATTTCAACCATTTCCCCCATAAAAAAAAGGTGACATCTCCACTCCAATTTTTTGCTTAGTCAGCGAGGATTCAGCACCATGACCGTCTTCACCATGAGCCTTGGATCGTAGACAAATCGGCTTTCGGGGCTAGCATCCCGGCGTGAAAAAACTTACCACAAAAAAAATGTTGGGACAATGGTTATCATGGCTAATATGCATATATATATATATATATGTTGTATATATATGTTGTATATATATATATGTTGTATATATATAAATATATATGTTGTATATATATATATATGTATATATATATACGTATATATATATATACACATAGTTAATAGCAATTGAAAACTAAAATCCCATTCTATACTTTCATAACGGTTAACATGGGTTTAATGGGAATATCATGACATGTGTGCCAGGATCAAACGTTGGATTGTATTACCATAAAAGGAGATGGTCATCAATCCATACATGTTCCCTTGATCCAACTCTGGGATATGTTATCAACCAGGGGAAACAAAAAAATAACAAGCGTAGAACCAACAAAAAATGGTGCTCGCATAGTATTCCGGCAACAAGAGATGGGGTAGGATTCTTTGTTTTCAACAAGATGGGTGCTGAAAAGAGTGGGGAAGCACTCACAAATTGTCGAGTAGCCATATTTCAAAGATTTTCAAAGCGAATTTGGACCCACAGCCCATTACTTTAGATCTTCTTCTTCGAATCAGCCAGGCAGCGGCCGTTGAAAGATATCTTGAAGCTGCCGAGGGCATCCTGTGAAGCTAAGATCTGGGTCAAAACAGGTCAAACCATGGGAAAATATGAACAAATCACCAGCAAACGTAGTGGATTTCACGAATTCGCCAGCAAAATATGATGGTTCAATGGACTGATATGGGGAAGAGTTATGAAAAGGTACGATATATACAGGAGACATCGGGAAACCATTGTTTTTCTTCCGCAAATCCATTGGATTTCTATGGAATTTCTATGTTTTCCTGCAATTTTTGGTGAACCGCCATGACCTTTAGCTGGTTGCTCTGTGTTCCCATTTACCTTGGCGCCCGTCTGAGCAGCGCCCTGGCAAAAATGGTGGAAACACAGGGCCCGCAACAGGACAGCATTTTTCAAACACAGCTCATGCGAAACGATGGACATGGATGGTATGGAATGGTATGGAATGGTATGGAATGGAGTGCTCTTTGCATGTGAAATGTGCATAAATGTGCTGAACATCTGATCTTGCCAGCCGAAACAACCGGAGCCTATCCCATGCCACCCTTCCCGCCTACCAAGGCATAGACTTGCAAGCAGGCAAAGAAGAAGGTGGCCCAAAACTCAGTCCTATGGAAGAGCAACTTGTGCTCGCTTCCTAGGCCATGGCTCCAGCCACCCCACCTTGATGCATTTTATCTACATACCTATATAATCTACGGTCAACAAGAAAATTCTTATAAGACCTATCATCAACAGGATCAGTTGGCCAAAAGTTACATACCTATATAGTCTATGGAAAAAATAATTATATATATATATATGTGATTATATATATATGTGATTATGTATATGTGATTATATATATATGTGATTATATATATGAACATATTATATATATTAGTGTTATTATTATTGTTGTTATTTAAAATAATATGATTAATATATTTATATATGATTATATATATATGTATGATTATATATATACATGATTATATATATATATATATATGATTATATATATATATATGATTATATATATGATTATATATATATATATATGATTATATATATGTGATTATATATATATGATTATATATATAACAGGTAGGACACATAATATTCAATTTATGTCATTTGCAGCGACCGAGGCACGGAAGAAGTCATCCATCGAGTTGATGGTGAAGTTACAGATGTTGATTCCAACCTGGGACCCCCTTCGTGTCAAACATGGCGGGCTTAAGATGTTTATGCTGGGAAAAGCCCGCTGAAAATGATGGTTTTAATATGTTTTAATATTGTTTTAACGGGGTTTAAGATGGTTATAGCCTGGTAAATCCCGAAAGAAATTATGCTGTTCATGGGACATGTTCCCTATTTATAAACGATGGTTTTGCTGGGAAAATCCTCGAACAAATGATAGTTTTTAGTTGGGAAAATCAAGGGTTTCAATCGGAAGATCATCTGATGCAAGCTGCATTTTGGGTTGTGAATGTCGATTTCAATCCGAAAAATGATGTCATGGTGATTTCTCACCTGAATTTGGACTCCGGGAAAAAGAAAAACAACAAATTCCAGCTTCCCAAAAAGAACAACTTGGTACAACTAACATATGTCATATGTCCAACAACTAGGCGGTCTTCCCAAACAGCTAGGATCACGATGCCTGGTGACATTGGATGATAATCTTTTGAAGATCCACTTCCTTGGTCTGGTTCCTCTATCATATCCAAGTTGATGGTATATATAAACATGTAATAAGATGGAGATAGGATAGTATCATATATTGGTTTAGCTATAAGTTTGCATCTATCGGTAGTGGTATGTATACTGTGTACATATAATATAATAATATATATATATTATATATATAAACTATACCCACTTCATCCCAAGTTTATAGTATATTGATGTATTTTGATTCAAACTCCAAACATGGACCGGTGTAGGGCTATACCGTTTATCTAACGGCAGCTATCTACAATGAATTCAACGAGCTAAATTTACGGTCTTATGGGGATGGCTTCCCTTGTTTTCCATCGATCTTCGGAAGACTGTTCCGAAGACTTTCCAAAAAATGAAACCATCAACTTCAGTGATTTCCAAAGCAGGATCCCCCACCATAGTTGTTTCATGCGAGATTTCTATCTCCGGCAAGGGACATAGACTAAACTTGCAATGGCCAAGTGGAGGTTGGTGTTTGACATCCCTCGAAGACGATTCCTCCCAGGATTCTCGGAAAATGGCCATGGGGCCGAACGGGAAAATGGGAAAAAATGGCGAATTCATGGAGAAATCCCCTGGTAATCTGCCACTATTTACTACAAAAAAACACATCAAACTGGTGTCAGGAAAATCATGGCAAAACATCTGATGGCAGTTCCCGAATTTGCATAGCAAACTGTTAGACTACCAGGGGGTAATCCCCACAATTTGCTGCTTCCCAGTACCATAGGGATTCAATCAACCTGTAGCTGTATCGACTGATAAACTCATTTACCTTGGGGGCCACGCATTGCTGTAAACCAATCAGTGCAGCCCTTTTATGTATGTATATATATAGGTGTGTATCTGATTGTATATATATATATATATTATTATAATATACCAGTATGTATGCTTTTACACAGGTGATCAACCATTACAGCCACCCATTTTTAGTAGCAGGCATCACAAGTTTTGGAGAGTCTCCAATTCAGGGAAACCTACAAGACCATCAACCAGCAGAAAAAAATGTGCAGATGCCAACTGGCATTTGGGTCCGCATGTCCAGAACCTTTGACGGCTAAGATTGGATACTGTACCTGGCAAGGGATTACTTAATCGGATTATTAGTCTATGTGGATAGTTGCGAATTTGGCAAGTGGATATTAGCAAGCTACCCATGTAAGCTGCAAAAAAAGGATTTTAAATAATAAAAAACAGTTCTTTTCAGATAAATGTGTAAAAACGATCACCTTTTCGGGGGCCTAACTGCAAACTGAGCGAAGCGACTGGAAGCAGCACCTTTGGGTATGGGCCGGTATGGGTCAAGAATGAAAGATTGACTCCAAATTTTGTTCACGATCAAAATCACTGAGCTCTATGAGTCGAGGGCCTTGAAATTTCCCATCTGAGCCAAGCTTCAGCTTTTCAGCCAGAATCGCACTGTCCACCCTGCACGAACTGCCAAGTGAAATATATATATATATAAGTATATGGATTGGTAGCTGCTAAATATCCGGACTCAACTTGAAGTAGAGATGGATACAGTAGTAGGAACATATAGGAAACTTAGAGGGTTATGTAAATGCGGCTGTGGTTGTGGCTGTGGTTGTTGTCGTCGTCGTGTCTTGTTGCATGGTGGCATACTGTTTTGTGCAATGCCTCTGCCTTCTACGGTCTCGGTTGAGAATCTGATTCAGCGATGGTGAAAGTCAAAAGACCATCCAAAATAGTTACCCTCTGGCAACCTAACACAACTGCTAGATTACTGCTAATCTATTTAGTTTTTCATGATTTTCCTCTAAAAAAATGGCAACATATCTGGTGATTTTCCATAGCAACAGATTCCCAGAGCTCCTCCCCTGGACGGCCTGCATTCCGAGGTCACGTTGCAGTAGAGGATGTTGAAATTATCCGTATGCCTAGCCAACGCGCCTTTTGTTGAACCATGAAATACACTTTTCTGTATTAGCTATTAATATGATACTATGTATATATATATATATATAGAGAGTGTACATATATTTACATTTCTGTATGTATACTCATATGTATATGTATAATCATATGTACATATATACAAATATGTATATACTTGTGTGCATACATATAAATATATATATATATATTATACATGCATGTTGTACATAAACATATATATATATATACATGCATGTTGTATTCACGCCTTGGGCTTCCCTGCATCGTGTTTCCACAAACCAACCAGCCGATGGATTGGGAACCCATTCCCACAAAAAACACGTTGTAGAACCCACATATGATTGGTGGAAACTGATTAGTTATGATACAATATGTATATATATATATATGTTGTATAATATGTATATATATATATATTATAATATGTGTATATATATATATACGTATGTGTGTGTGATGACATACTAATCATGATGGTTGGGTATCATAACATCATGAGTCAAGCCATAGATTTTGATGCTTATGACGTTGGTGCTCACTTGGGATCAACTAAGAAGCCTCCCACAGCATGTCGCCAAGTCGCAAAGTATAGGGCGCTGCAATCTCTTCGGAGCAAGTCATGGTGGATCCACCGAATGCGAAGAGGAGCTACTCTCTTTATATTGGGGAGGCACTCACAGGAAAGTTGGGGTAAAATCCCAAGCTAAGGAAAATGACTTATGTGTAGTGCACATTTCAAGTGGCCCACTGTTTTTCAGCGTCCTTCAACCTGTTGAGGGTGGAGTTTCATGTGATTTTGATCCAGCAACTGGAATGCACCGCCGAGCAGAACATCATTGAAATCGTGGGGACACCTTGTACAACATGTGTATATAGTACACTTATTTTGGGTACAGTATTGTACTTGCATGTGTAGCTATATGTATATAATTATATTATATGTATATAACAATATATGCAGCATGCAACCCGCAAATCCACCATGTTCGCTTTGAAACTGACAAATATAATGGAGTTCTAAAACCAACATCCATCTATCCGTCTGGAAGTAAGGTACCCTAAAATCCAACTTAATCATACTCTTCCCCTTTGAAATGGCGGCAATCAGCCACTTTCAAACAAGCCCAAAGATTGTGTTCCCATTGTTCTATCAAATTGCTGTTAAATCACCCATTTGTGGTTTGTTTAAATCCCCCCATATCTCAACCTTAAATCTCATGCGACTCTCCTGGTGGCATCGTCATCAAAGATGCTGCCTCCACCGCCCACCTTCAGCCTTAGCGGCTCACGTCACCATGTTTGTTCGTTGGACCAATCTTGCTTGGATAGGTTTTCTGTGGTAACCTCAAAAAGAATCACAAAAATAGACTTTGGTACTGTAACGTCCTACTAAATACGAATTTTGCGTTTCCATCACGTTCAATCTCCTTTGGGGACTATACAGTTGTAATACAGTTGTATTTACATTTTGTTGTACTTCTCCTGATCTTTAGCAGGTTGATGTAGTTTGCACCCCAAAATGCTTGGCCGTTCTACACCGCTAGGACGACCAAAGCGTTGCTCCACATCATTTTGATCGGCCACACAGGCCACACAAAATGGCCTTCGATATCATAACTCTAATCCGCAAAGAGATGTACTGTTTTGTTCTAAACACATCAATGGTAAAAACATATTATAGGCATCATTATCATCATTAACTTTATATGCATCATCATTAGCTTTATTTCTTAAAAACTCATCTCAATTGTCAATCATACCCTTATCTTTTTATAGTAGGCTGCATCCTTATCTTTGGCATGGGTTATGATGATATGATTGATATGATGTAAAAAAAAAATAATGATGATATGATGTAAATATATATATATATATATTATTATTACTGAACATATATTCATTGATTTTGGGTTCATATGCTATGTACAGTCCCCAGTTGGCAGCCCCGGATCAGCTCCCCGGACGGTCCACTGTCCCTTTTCGGCCCCGGTTTGGCGGGTGCCTGGCAGGGTGCGACTGGCAAGTCACCATGGCTTAACCAATCACTAAGTCATGGTCATCCGGTCATCCATGATGACTGGATGATTTGGATGACTGGGGGTACCCCCTATGACTTTTTTGAAAACTCCATATGGCTTTGCTTTGCTTTCTTTCATTGTAAAACAGGGATAAGACTAAGAACCAATTCCTGCGTAGAAATTTTGGAACCCAGCGACTGGGTCGCCATGAAGATGGGTGACTTAAAAGAAACAAGTTGGGATGGAAAAGACACCGAAGATAAAAAAGCGTGCATGGATAATGCACTGATCAACTTTCTAATTATTATGTGTATATATATATACACTTATATAATGTGACAACAGAACAGCCTGAAGTTCATAAGACTGTCATCAAAAAACAACTTCAAACATTGGAGTCATTAAAGATTCCCCAAGAAAACAGAGGTGGATTTCCCACTATCGCCGCCAAACAGCGGTCCTCTTGGTTCAAAGCACCCGCATGTGCTGGAAAAGGTCTTTTGAACCCCCCAAAAACGGTCGTTTTTCAAACTGCGGCACTCCCAAATTCAAATAGTCGAGACTGACTGTGAATTTCCGACAAAAACTTCTACACAACTGCTTCATTTGGAAGCCCCCAGACATCTTTCGGATTGTACAGTACCAGGATGTGTGCGTGAACTCAGGAAATGAATAGACACTGCAACAATTTTCACTGATCAACACTTATCACACATCCAAATATTGTTCCCATTTATCATGGGTTTATGATTCAGTTCCGAACAACTACCCTCTCGGAATCGAACATGGCACTTGAAAAACATATCATAAAATCAAAAATCAATGAACATCATCTGTTGCCACATATTCATGGATACAATTAACATAATTCACAACAATGGTTACAATAATTCACTTCATGGATAAAATTAATACTACCTCTTCATTAATTAGCCATCTCTATAGTGAGATGTTCAACTAATTCATGACGAGAGGGTAAGGATCCCCGAGCCAGGCCAAGTCACATCATTGAAGAGAGGATCCTTCACAGAGCGGTGGCCGGCCCGGGCTGGCAAGGTCCCGGGCCGATATCCGTTGGTCACCAGGTTACCCTTAAAATATGACTAATAGGGGTTCCTGTAAATTTTCCTTCAACCAAGTCTGGGACATATAAATATATATATATAAAATGATACTAATATAGCATGTCTTCACTCTCCTAAGTTGAAACATAGCTGGCATATATTGGAGATGCCATACACCAGGTGTTTGCGAACAGTCGGGCCTCGCCAAAGAGAGACGACGCCGACGCCTTGAACGAGTCGACAGATGTCGACAAATTTACCACACGAAAATTCACATGAAACGATTCATCATCTGAGAAATGAATACATAGAATGAATTATAATCCAATTTTAATTGTGACATGTGTGAACCTGAATTCTAACAAGTCACGAACTTGGACATAGCTGAAAGATGGCCATTTAGGGATGACTGTCTGATTCCCCTTACAGTAGAAACCATCATTCCAGTGGCGTGACCGATTCCACGCCAGCCTGGGCTTTTGCTGGAGGCTTTTGCGCCTGGTTTGTCGTTTCATGGCATCGTAGATCAACTGGTCAATGATTATCATGAATCATAATGGGATATGTTATCATATTGTAGTATGATAAATAGTCTAGTATATCTAAAGAAATTGTGTTGCACTATATTATACTGTATTATACTTTATTATACTATATTACACTAATTCATACTATATAATACTATATTTGACTATAGTACCCTATATTATACTATAGTATACCATTTAATACTATATTGTAATATAACATACCATATTATGTTTGTTATTATACTATATTATACCGTACTATATCACATTATGTTATATTATATCATATCACGATATATTATACTATATCATGTTGAATCATATGATACTATATTATGCGTTATTGTATCACAATATATTATAGTGTATTGTAATAGAGTTTGCTATATACTATGATATTGTAGTACATGATATTTTGTCATACTATGGAAGATTCTATTGTAATATACCATGCTATTATGGTAAACTATATTGTGTCATATAATGAAATATTATGGATTGTTTTATTGAAATATAGTAATGTATAATTACAATTATACGAATATTATCAATATCAAAACTAATCTTAGTGTCAATATTCATATTAAAATCAATATTGAAAGAAATATAAATAAGGATATTCATTATATTATATTATGTCATGTTCTAGGTGACGGCGCCGATGGAGGGGCGGGACTGTTGTCACTTTTGCACAGTGTTTTTTTGGGGGGAGAGTGGTTTTGGGAGGGTGTAATCGCGTCCTCTGGTCTGCGTTGTCAAGAACGATTTGCAGCTACTTTGTAACATCTTCTGTAAGCAACTTGCAAGACGTTCCTGATACGTTGTAACATCTTCTTCAAGTAACTTTCAAGACTTTCCTGATACGTTGTAACAACTTCTTCAAGTAACTCGCAAGACGTTCTTGATACGTTGTAACATCCTCTTCAAGTAACTTTCAAGACGTTCCTGATACGCTCAAACATCTTCTTCGAGTAACTGTAAATTGCAAGACGTTCCTGATACGTTGAAACAACTTCTTCAAAGTACCTTGCAAGACGTTCCTGATACGTTGCAACATCTTCTTCAAGTAACTTGCAAGACGTTCCTGATACGTTGTAACATCTTCTTCAAGTAACTTGCAAGACGTTCCTGATACGTTGAAACATCTTCTTCAAGTAACTTGCAAGACGTTCCTGATTCGTTGTAACATCTTCGTCAAGTAACTTTCAGGACGTCCCTGATACGCTCAAACATCTTCTTCGAGTAACTGTAAATTGCAAGACGTTCCTGATACGTTGGAACAACTTCTTCAAGTAACTTTCACAGCGTTTCCGATATTTTGTAACATCTTCGTCAAGTAACTTTCAAGACGTTCCTGATACGTTGTAACATCTTCTTCAAGTAACTTTCAAGACGTTCCTGATACGTTGTAACAACTTCTTCAAGTAACTTGCAAGACGTTCCTGATACGTTCTAACATCTTCTTCAAGTAACTTGCTCGACGTTCCTGATACGTTGTAACATCTTCTTCAAGTAACTTTCAAGACGTCCCTGATACGCTCAAACATCTTCTTCGAGTAACTGTAACGTGCAAGGCGGTCCTGATACGTTGAAACAACTTCTTCAAGTAACTTGCAAAACGTTCCTGGTACGTTGTAACATCTTCTTCAAGTAAATTGGAAGACGTTCCTGATACGCTGTAAATCGTTGTAACATCTTCATCAAAGAACTTGCAAGATGTTGCTGATACGTTGTAACATCTTCTTCAAGTAACCTTCTCAAGGCGTTCCTGATACGTTGAAACAACTTCTTCAAGTAACTTTCAAAGCGTTCCTGATACGTTTCAACAACTTCGTCAAGTAACTTGCAAGACGTTTCTGATACGTTGTAGAATCGTCTTCAAGTAATTTGGAAGACGTTCCTGATACGTTTCAAATCGTTGTAACATCTTCTTCAAGTAACTTTCATGAACTTCCTGATAGGTTGTAACAACTTCTTCAAGTAACTTGCAAGACGTTCCTGATACGTTGTAACATCTTCGTCAAGTAACTTTCAAGACGTTCCTGATACGCTGAAACATCTTCTTCGAGTAACTGTAACTTGCAAGACGTTCCTGGTACGTTGAAACAACTTCGTCAAGTAAATTTGAAGACGTTCCTGATACAGTTTTTGCGGATGGTGTGCAAGCTTCGTCCACGGTGATCAAAGAAGAATGGCCGAGATGTCGAGTGGAACATGTGCGCCTTAAAGATGAACAATTTACAAAAATTGTCCCAAATGGATCCAAAGGATCACCGGTAGCAGGCACACAGTTCATTGACCGAACATGGGATCATATGAAATCATACTCTCTCTTCAAGGAAAATAAATGTACATGGAACAACAGCTGCCTTGATGAAACACTGCCTAATGTGGCAATGGTTGCACGAAGTGTTAGCTCCTGGCTACTCCCTTTGGGATCAGTTAGGAAAGCTTTGTAGAAAACACAACAACAGAGTTGGACTATGGCGTCTCGCATGAAGATGACAAAAGAGTGACGATTGTCCACTTTCAGAAGCGCTGAAAGCGCCGCACTTCTACAGGCGCCGCAACCATGTTCTACTATATCATATCATTTTACATTGCACTACATTGTAGTGAATTATACTATACTATATACATTATAAGAAAATATAAAATAATTAGTATATTATAGCATGCTATGTCTTAATGTATTATCGCTTACTATACTGTAGTTTAGTGAATTATGCGCAACATTGCACTTGTACTGTACTATACTATTCTATAATATGTTACATTCTATCGATCATGTTTACTGTCTCACATTAAAAAAAAACCGCGAAATCCCCGAAGACGTGGAGTGTCATCCATTGGGATACTGGGATTCGCTGGGCAATGTCATCCATCCCACCTTGGGAATTCATACTTCTTAAACCCCGAGAAGAGGGGAAATGACCATCTCCGGATGAATGGATTCATCTGTGTAATTTTAATTCATTTTAATTACAATATATATATAATACAATAGTCCATCTTATCCATCTTTTGACTATGGATATGTTGATTTACCTGTTGATTTACCAGAGGGTATCCCTGGTTTCTGTTGCTGGCGACTTGATTATGGCACCGCACCGGCGGCTCATCGTCAAACAAGGATGCTGCAATGGTAGGCTTCGGTGTGGCCTGCTTCGCAATTTCAGGTGAACCAAAAATTGCAGGGATGGCATCAAACATATTCAAAACATTTCAAAACTGTGGATTTCAGCAAAAAATGTGGGAAAATGATGTTGATTTTAACTGATTTTAGCCGCAGAATTAAATGTGAACAGCAACGATGAGGATTTCAGCCGCAAGAGATTCTGTGCTTGCTTCAAGTCTCAAGAATGGTCAAGGACTGTTCTGATGTTTTGTATGGTTTTTTAAGTTCAACTTCTGGAATTCCAGCATATTCCAGCGTCATGCTTGAGGACATGATTGATCCTATTCTTCAGAGATTGACCATCCAGGAATCCTCAGCACCACCCATCATCCAACTCTCCAACTCCAACAGCCAGCCTTGGGAGCTGCCTTTGCCTGCGACATGGCAGATCTTCAGGACCCAAATGGAGTCACATGGAGTGTATCTTGTGTATACCCTGCATAGACAAATCCATAGATTCTTTGAAAACATTGGAGATGACGATGGGCAACACGTGGGATTTTGACCAGAACTTGGGGGGTGATACAGTTAATACAGTACCCATCGAGATTTGGGTTGTGGGATTCTGACCAGACACAAAACCAACTATTTTGAATCTTGACATACACTGCATATTTTTCTTTATCAACATTCCAGTTTTCATTGTTTAAGCAAACCCAAAGCAATCACTTTTCTTAAAGCTCTGGTATTTTTGGTGTGCATTCATTTGACAAACAGCTTGTGACGTCTTGTAAGTCTCATGCCACATCCGCTCGTAGCACTTCTCTGCAAAACGTCCTGCTCACAATGCTAAAAATAACTACAAACTCACCAAGATTGAGCAGCAAAAAAAGCTCTGAAGACCGCTTGGCAAGCTCACTCCCACCAGGATCTGGTTAAAACCGCTCCCAAAAGTCAAGCTCTGAAGACCGCTTGGCAACGTCACTCCTTCCAGCCTCTGGTTGAAACATTGACCAAATGTTAGGCTCTTAAGACTGTCTGGCAAACTCACTCCTTCCAGCCTCTGGTTGAAGCTATCTCCA
>Ga0126342_10013636_pt1 | contig 14373 bp, 10 predicted proteins | sample Cyp1metagenome_FD_92528 | JGI IMG/M metagenome (GOLD analysis project Ga0126342, IMG submission 92528) | Coral microbial communities from Lord Howe Island, Old Settlement Bay, Australia - Cyphastrea 1 metagenome | ecosystem: Host-associated > Invertebrates > Cnidaria > Coral ...
AACATTATTACAGCACACCCCACCCCACCCCAACCCACCCCTCCCCCCCCTCGAGGAACCCCCGCCCCCAAGGGTATCTATCTATATACATGTATATATGTATACATACTGGTGCCAGGCATACATATAACATTTAAGGATATTTGAGGCCTGTTGTCAAAATCAAAGCGACTGAAGACACGACGTCGCATGACGTCGCCAATACCAAACCAGGACTGGTGCTGACCCAAGAAACTTTAATCCACCTCTTAGCACTGGCTGTTTTCAGCCAAGGGTTGGGATATACCCTCTGGTTATTTAACGTAGCCATGGAAAATGACCATTAATAGTGGATTTTCCCATTAAAAATGGTGATTTTCAATAGCTATGTTAAATTACCAGAGGGTATATATATTAACCTATAATTTTGTCCATGCAACAATAGGGTACCCCAAAATCCAGTGTTTTAATCATCATTTCTATCATTGTTCATATTTGGCTTTTAAAAAAGGGTAAATCATGCAACCTTTGAACAATCCCAATCTGTTCCAGTGAAATCCATCAATTTCTGTTTGTGAAATCCATCCATGGTTGATGATTTCACAATTTTCCCCACTATTCAATAGCCACAGGTCGGGGTCAAGCCACCAGATACACCAGCATTGGTGATTATATTATATAGTTCTTAGTTGTAGCAGCTATAGTAGTTATATTAGTCATATTAGTTCAATATTTTGTTGAGAGTGATATCACATATAGGTTATAACTGGTTATATCATGTTACATCCCAATATCTCCCCATGTTTGATGGTTCTGTCAAGTTATGTCAAGCTATCTCATCTCCATTCATCTCCATCTATCACCCAGCACCACCCAGCACGGTTTCTCGACCCTGGGTCACCCCAACCGTTGATCTTCTTCATCAGCCCTGGCAAGCCCTTGACATCGGTTGAGAAGCCAATGCTTTCGTAGAGATCTGCCGTGCCGTTGCCAACGTGACGACTCGACGACTGTTCGAGTAGAGATGGGTCCAAAATAGCAATTCTCAAGGGGATAGAAAGGATATTGTAATACAATAACATTTATATGAATCATTAATGATAGTAATATATAGTAATAATAGTGATATATTGAAACCCCCAAAAAGAATAAAATAAAGATAACAGTTGGAAACCTGGAAATACTGTTCTCTCTTTTGGGGGCTATATGATGGGGATATCATCAGGACATGACCATAAAGGGATATAAAGGGAATATAATATGATATAATTAATGGCAATGGATGGCAATGACATATCATTGGATTGGGAGGGAAAATGTACGGCTGTTACGGTTGAAACCATCCTTTTTCGCATTAACTGTGAGAAAATATCAATATCAATGGGGATCAAGTAAACGATCAAGGGGAGCAAAATGCGGGATAATCTATAATCATCTATAACCGATACATACCAATACTGTAACTACGCGCAAAATCCACTGATGAAAATCATAAATTGTCATTTTTCCACTGAAAAACGGCCATCAACTGAAGGTTTCCTCATTTTCAAACGATTCTTATCATTTTCTTCGAAGTTCTTCGGGACTTTTGAGTAGCGAATAACCTGCTATTGGATCCAAGGTCAGATCTCCCGCATCGCTCCTGAATATGGCACCCAGGGAATGTCCAAGTACACCTTGGCAAGAAACAAATGGAGCGATGGGCTGAATCATGCTGAATCATGCTGAATCTATCTCTGCCGAGGACTCCAAAAACATGGAAGTTCAAACATACAGCCAAAGGACCTATTGATCTGACAGGAACATCTGTGCAGCACGGGTTTATGTCTGTGTTCTGCCTGCTCTTGGGACAGTTTTGCTAAGCTCGGGGCGTGCACTGGAATCAAGCCAAGCCTCAGCCGTGCGGTGAACGTAGACATTTCCAGCCCGGGTGTGCTGAAACGAATCCTGAGAAACGGTGCTACAATTTCCAGAAACATGGGCTAACATGGGTGATACACTCAAAAGTCTAACATGGAACCCAAAAATCTACAAAATCTAGCAGTAAAATATAGTAAAATGATCTTCAAGACATGCTTGAAGGTTCCATGGTGAATTTGAGGAGTGCCAACCATGGCAGCCCGATAGAGAAAGGACATGTCAAGAAGCTGACTTTGGCAGGACAGGGAAACAAACATCAGCAAACACGAACAGGGTAGTTTTCATGAGGATTTCCCAGTTCACTATGCTAATTCCTAATTTGTGTAGATTTGGGTAGTATGACCCCGAACTCATCAACCAGCATTTGGGTCATTGCTGGTTAAAACCTCTATATATTAACATTACATAACCATATCAATCCATATCATATAGCATGTTCCCCATGTTTGATGGTCAAACAAAATCCACAGGTCATGGAAAATCGGCTGGGGCCAAAGAGGCTGAAGAATCTCGAAGAGATGGAAAGCAGTTCGCCCATATCCACGGGGACAGAGGCTCACCTGACGCGGAAGGTGCACCATTTTTCTGCAGAATTGTTGCACCATTTTTTGATGATTTTTCCGACGGTTGATGGTCATACAGACTTTGCACCTTTCTGATATTTCTTGAAATTGCACATTCTGATGGTATTGATACAAAGTTCGCTGGCGATTTTTCCGTTGATCATGGTTGACATTGGCTGATATGACCCGGATGTTAGAAGAGAAGGGAGAAGCAAAGGAGCTTTTCTTGATCCTAATGACCTGTGTTTGGCTGCGATGATACAAAGCCTAGCTACCTATTTAAAAAAAACACTTCTTTTTGCAGGTCTGTCGGTCTATCATCAAAACACCACTTTGAGTTTATCTGTACACATGTGAGATCATGTGAGTTCTTATCTATAATTATACTCGTTCATAAGAAGATGTCACAGGTTTGGTGACAATCCCTTTCCTCTGAAGTTTGTTCAAACCCTTCAGATGAAACCGAGGTCGGGAAATGTATTGGATCTATTCATGCTGGGGACCATAAGGAATCCAATATGATTGGGGAAAATTGGCGGATGAGATTGTCTATCCAATCACATTTAAGGTGATTGGTCATATACCCATTCTTGGGGGTCATGATATGCATACATATACTTGGATTTGCTCAATGGGTGCCCAAAAAATAAAAAATAATCACTATAGATTCCCCAAATGTTGGATTTGTCATTGGGAAAATAACAAATCACCTTAAACAAACCCAGGTATATATATATATATATCTGCATAATATATTATCTAGTTTTCAAATGTGTTCAATCCATCCCAAACATATCATAACATATCAATATCAAAAATGATTGAACACCCAGCAGCTATCCAGCCAAAGCCCGGTTTGGCAGAAGCCACATGGCACCTGGCCCCACAGCAGTGCCCCCACCGCCCCACCGCCTTCGAATTGCCAGCGACTTTGTGCCACTCATCGGCACTGCCGAAACCAGTGTGAACCTCGATCTGCTTGATCCAGCAGCAAACCAGTTTTCACAGGGGTTGTCCGCAAATGGGTTAACCTCTGGTAAACGTTTACATTGGGATTTAAATGGGATTTTATGATGGTTTAATGGGATTTTGTGGGATTGAATGGGATTTAATACGATTTACCCTCTGGTAAACGTTTACAGTTTGCGAACTGGAAAATCACGTTTTTTAATAGGTAAATCAACGATTTCTATGTACCATTTTCAATAGCTATGTAACAAATTACCAGAGGGTAAGCATCCAGATTTTGGAAACTTCAAAAACCATTTCTCCAGTCAAAAAAATGGGGAACATGTGGGAAAATTATGGAACATTAGGTTTGGACCAATGGGGTGGAATAGAGTATATACTCCAATTCCAGACAAACCTATCAGCAATCGGGGCAGGAAACACCAAGAAACTACACTGAGGAAGTTGATAAGGCATCTCTACGTGAGTCTTAGTGCAACTGCCGAAACAAATTTCTGACTGTATGATGAAGCACTACTATTCAGGACGGGCACTACTGCTACGTCAAGCAAGTCCTTGTTGCAGTAGCCCCAGCCTTCACTCCCAGTTTTTCTGCTTCCTCATTCACTGTTTTGATCATCTTCTTTCTCATGTCCTGCAACTTGGGGAGAGAATGAAGCTGCCATAAATTGCAAAGGAAAGCATGATCTAATCAAGCAGTACCTTGTGCTAAGCAAACCTAGCTTCAAATGTTTTTTGGAGCATTGATGCTTGCCACTTACTGGATGCTTGCTTAGCAGCATGCCCTCCGAAGAAGTTGCAGACTCCTGAGGGGCATTGTGGTCAGAACCTGGGAAAATGTCAGAAACGGCGATGGTTCCGATGGACCACACATCACCACAGGTTCTTCAACACTCCACCCCACATCACACGCATGCATTTGGAGATTTCCTAAGTCATAGGGGTACCCCAAATCACCCAAGTCATTAGACTATGTCAGTTATTGAAACAACCATGGTGACGACTGGGGATTTTGCATGACTTTGGAAACCCGCATTTGGAGAATTGAAATGCGGCCCCTCTGAGGCTAAGGTCCAAGCCCATGTAGGATGTGAGCAACTCTCTCTTGTCCATCGCTTTGAAGAAGCGCTTTCCCAACAACTCCTTGTCTCGTCTCAAACATCTGAACTGTTGATGCATTTGCCAAGTTTGCCAAGCACTAAATAACTATTATTATTGGTAAAGATACACAATAATACAGCTTATCACAATGATTGTATCACATATTACTACTATTATTATTATTATCACATACTGCTTATTGGTTTATCATATGTGATACAATTCCGTTCAATGGCAGCTTTTTTGCTCTCAGCAAGTCCAAGAAAAGAACCAGTCCACGGTCAGAGTAACCTTGATACGCTAGTAGCCTCTGGTTATGACTAACATAGCCATGGTATAGATGGCCCTAATCGAAATAGATGATTTTCCTAGCTAGAAACCTAAACCTCCATTTATCATGGATTTTCAATGGCTATGTAACTTAAATAACCAGATGGTAGTTGTTGTACGCTATTAGTACACAGTCACACCCTGATCCAGAAACAAATCCGGTCTCCTCAGGCTGTTTGAAGAGTGGGATAGGAACATGTCCATAGCCACCCGCACTCAAGACCAGCACCTTCAGCTGCTTGCAGGTGATTTCCACCGGAATATGGGCCATGGGTTTGTGTCTGACATTCCCATGACGGATCCATGGTGCTGCTATATATGGTAACATGGATCCCATCAATATACCCCCAATGTTAGCATTAATATACCAGCACCATGGATCCTATGGGATTTGTTTTAAGAAACTAAGGAATTTATCTAGTTATGCTCCCCATGAAAACGGCCAATTATCATAAATTACCTGCCTCTGCCTCCCAAATCATCCAAATCCAATTTATAAAAATCAAGCTCTTGATCGGCGGCAATATCAGGTAGTGGTCAATGAGTCAATCCCATCAATCCCAAAAAACATCTTGGAGAAATACACATGCAATGCCTGGCTGGAATCTGGCTAGGTCAAGTCTCTAGGAGATCCATGGCCATCTTGTAGCGCGAAGCGCGGCTTCGGGGCTCCACAGTTTTGACTCATAGCCATTGAAAAGCAAAGGATCCAAAGGATCCAAAGGATCAATGACAATGGTGGTCTTCTGTGAACGCTATGATGTCAGGAATCATGACAGGTTGGGCTTGCAGATTGCGCCCCGTTTTAACTATGATGTGGTTGGGAAACTCTTAGTAGCTGCTTCACCATTTAGTAGGAAATTGCTATCCATAGCTACCTCTAACCACTTGATCATTAAGGAATTTGGCGCACATCGCCCATTCAAACTCAGGGTGCGGCATTTGGAATCTCCTTCATGATCTTGATGATCTTTTCCTGAGGCATCGGCATCGCTGGACTCACCCTGTTGACCCTGTCCGACACCGAAAAACGGATTAGAAACTCCTACTGCTCCTACATTCCTTGCCAAAGCAATGCTTGCCGTATTGAATGGTACAAATAGAGTATCCCATAGGATCCATGTATGCTATATATGGTAACATTTACCCTCAATATACCCCCAATGTTAGCATATATACCATACATGGATCCTATGGGTATTGGCAAGTAAACATGATAAGCAATGAGACTTTGATGATGTTGGGGGCACCCCAGTGGCCCAGCTTCATCCGCATAGAAATTGAGACAGACTCACCATCACCTGGACCGCTAGTGCCAGACATGTCTCTCGGCTGGAGACCAGACCGGTGTCGTGCTGCACCACGGTGATGTACGCAACATCAGGCCTCGCCGGGAAATTCCGAGATCCCTCTGCGATGCAAAGACTTTGAAAAGAGATGTGGCTTTATTCAAACCTAGATGAACATAGGGGGTTTTACACTCAACAATAGGATTTGACATGATTTCACAAATGAATGGATATGGGATGATATGGGTCTGTCCTTAAAAATGCGACAGAAGATGCCCCAAATGACAAATGGCCATGTTCAATCAAGATGATGATGAAAACCAGTGGATTTGGGGGATTCACCAGACGCCTCACTGCCTTCCGCAATGCTTCGATCATGTTCTCCTCAGTGGACAGCCAAATCATGGAATGCTCAAGAGGCAAGTCTGGGAGACTTGGAGTTGGAGAAATCCTTTTTTAGCTACGATTGGAATGCTTGTTGCGTATGTCATAAGACTTGGCGCAAAGAGTGTCGATGTTTTTCACCAAAAGCTGAGCACGGTGACATACTCGAAGACGTTGGCAACCCAAAGGTCAACGTAGGTCATGAAAATGGGAATAAAGGGCCTGAGCTTCTCATGGCTTCCAGTTGTACTGCCGTTCACGATGAGATCATGATGCTTGGCTTATGTTCATATCGACTCGCTAGGTTTTTGGGATCAAGTTCTACATTCTCCTGAGCAATTTCTATGTTTCATGATGGGATCCCCATCCCACTTGAGGAAAACGACATGTTTCAGACCACCAATCAACTCGCGAGTTTGATGTGTGCCCATGATAACCCCTGGCTTGTGGGTTAAACATTGAAAAAAAACATATATTGGTGGTGAAACTCTTTGCATTCTGGAGGGCAAAATCTGTCTGCATGTTGGTGCTTAACCCTCCATACTTATTTGGGCCCCTGAGCCTCACCATATTATGGAAAACCTTCGATTTTCTGCAAGGTTTCCTGCATATATCGTGATATACCATCTGGTTATTTAACATAGCCATGGAAAATCACTATTTTTAATAGGTAAACCATCTACAAATGGACCATTTTCCATGGCTATGTTACATAACCAGAGGGTATATCCTCTGTTGTACCATCAAAGTTGCAACAAAAAAGTCATCAGCCCAGCGACCCAAAGATGTCTGACAATCTCGTGCCGGCGCTGCGATTTTCCCAGCCTGCACAGGATGGCAGTTTTTTTGCATGGCATCGACAGGCACAACCCAGGAGAAGGAGAAGCGAGGAGAAGGCTCCAGTTGGCTAGTAGCAATTCAATTGTATTGGGTAATGATGAACCAATTACACATGGTACATTTGTAACATAATGGCCCATAATGAGGGAAACGAAATCCTGAGGTGACATTCTACAATCTTCAGTAAAACATGTTTCAGATTGTTGAAACACGTTGCAGCCATGTGGAACAGAATGGTTTGTTTTCTTTAATTCCCAAGAGAGATTCACACACATCTTAGGAATTGAAGAAAACAAAATGCGAATCTCTGTTGGGAATTATATAATTGTTTGTTTTCTATTAAGACAATATAAGACAATGACATGGTTCGTTTTCCCTTGTCATCCGTGTCTTAAAACAAACACAGCGGCGAGTCCCGCGGCGGGTCCTCCGAGAAAGCGCTTGATCCAGCGATTCTCAATCCAAGGGCCGCAGTATCCTTCTCCACCTGAGCAATGCATGACATCGGCAAAGCCCGATTTGCCATGTAAACAATAGGAACAATAACAATAATAATAACAATGATATGGCTATGGATCAATACCTATACATACCATTTTTAGGGGGATGAACATCCATAAATCCCAGCTATTTTGATGTGAACTACAGGGGTACAAGGTTTTGACACACTGCCATATAATGATAAGCGATATATGTGATTGTTGTTGATTGCTGTTGATGGTTGTTGATCATTATTGTTGTATCTTCCTGTTGATGATTGTTGATCATTGTTATGTATCATTGAGATTGTTTCGATATCATAAAATCACAATAATGAGGATCTGTTGCCCAAGCCCCAGCATTCGAAATGTGTTGGAAGAATTGCGCATTGATCTTTGAGGTACTCTGCGCTCGGCACGCAAGTTCACTATACCAGTCAAAACCAGTCTCGAAAAGTCAACCCAATGCAGTACTGCTGTCAATCCTAGAATTCGATGACAATGATGGGAAAAGCAGGAATATACAGTAGTAAATATCATGTTTAAATAAATATATATATATATATCATATACATATATATCATATACATATATATATACATACATACATACATGTATATTATATGTATAATACATTATGTATATATATAATATGGTTTCCACCGTAGATGTTCCCTAACAAAACCAACCCATTGAAATCCAAAGTTTCCAATTTTGGGTTTGTTACATCCAATGGGTTATAAACGGGGTTACCATTCCACTATTATGGGGACTTGCATTGGTATAACTCGAAGCAATGTTCCAAAGGACAGTGGTACGGATTCTTCATGTCAGCCATGAACTTCTTCGCCGCGTAGTCAAACCATTCACTCAGCACCTGTGCCAGGGCCCATTGACTTCGATGTTTGCCGTTGGTGATCTTACACTTCGCTATGTTACCAGAGGCTACCCGGCCTGGTAAACGCTAACAAAAAGCTATGGAAAGATCCACCATGCTATTAATTAATGGGTAAATCCACTATTTCGACTGGGCCATTTTCAATAGCTGCTATGTTACATGTAAACGTTTACCAGAGGGGAAGGTGGATGAGGATCTTGAGTGGATGCGCATGAAACACTTGCTGCCACTTGAACCAATGATTTTGGAGTTTGACAATAGGGCCAGGATCACACTCTGTGAAAAACCCATGTGTTGCTGCCAACTACACACAAGCAGTCACTTGGCTTAATCACCATTTTCATGGCATAATCAGTTCCTTACCTGGCCTTCTCCATGAAGAAATGTCTGACCTTTGAATATCGCAACATAAAAACATGGATCCCTTCAATTTGAGGGGAAACCTCCCAACAGACAAATCCAGACTGTTGGTGTTACTGTCCCTGACATATCCCGTTAAACATCACCAGTAATTATGCTTAGCAGCCAGGAGTTGAAACTCACTATTTCCTCAACTTACATGTCATCAAATGTAGGTATATCCAGCAATATCAAATCACATAAATAACTCATAGAATATCCCCCTAAAATGTGTTGCTTGATTTATACTGTGTCCCTCATTAAAAGATATTAAAAGTACAAATTGTACCAACGTTGGATGATTCAAATGTCACATCTCAAAACCTCAGATATGTTTCCAATGATATCCATATAGAATATTCGCATAAACTGCTTGAATTTAGACCTCATGGTGCCATCTTTTTGCCATGGTTTCTCCAGTTTTTAGGTGGGAAAATGAGGAAAATGACCAGCCGAGAACCTTCCGCAGCTCCTCAAAGTGTGCTTCAGCATCCGAGGGATATTTCAGCGTGGTGATCTGAGGGCTTGTGAGCCGCAGGCATTGGAGCCTCGCGTCTGATCAAACCGGTTTCTTTTTGAGAATCGCGACATGATATCTTGCGTAAGCCCCCAAAAAGATAGAAAAGTAAATTAAGCCACTATAGTTTAGTGGGATATATTACTTTCCTCTATATTTTTGAGGGGATTTTTTGAAAAATGGTTTGAGGTGTCCAATTTCAGGCCATTCGGGTGGCATCCAGTGGCACCCCATGAGTCAGCCAAAAGATCTGTGGCGTTCACATCAAAATAGGCAGGATTTAAGTGGATCTTCATTCCCCCAAAAGATGGTTTAAATGATTTTTCGCAATCCCCACTTACATCATTTCGGATCATTTTTAACTTGTTAAATCCCCATATATTTCATGGTTTTGATTCCCGAAACACTTTTTGAAGTTCCATCCTGCACCGTTTGAAAGTCAAGCAACACTGGCTCCATGTCTTTGGTAGGTGCATCGTCGATGGTGGTAACCGCCACCTTGGCCTTTGCTTCTGCAGAAACACATGCAACCATTTGGGGATGGGTCAAAACCCTGGTACCTAGTGAACCCCAAAATAGCTGGTAAATGGATGTTCATCCCACTAAAAATGTATCTATAGGTATTGACCCATACCCATTTCATTGAATACCCTCTGGTAAACATACAAAAAACTATGGAAAATCACCAGTTTCAATGGGTAAATCCACTATTTCGACTGGGCCATTTTCAATAGCTATTTTGACATAACCAGAGGGTATCAATGGATTGCACATCCCTGGAATGGGGACCTCCCCGGAGTTTAATGGTGAGTCATGGTGATTAGATTCGGGGATGTAATGGGATTCCTTACGAATCGAGTTCACGGATGGTGTTATTTAATCCCCAAATCTATTAAAGGTAGCTTACTACCATCTGGTTATTTAATATAGCCATGGAAAATCACCATTTTCAATAGGTAAACCATCTATAATAAATGGACCATTTTCCATGGCTATGTTAAATAACCAGAGGGTAACGTCCAAACAAATCATCAAGCAACGCCACTGTGTTGAAACTGCTCAATGCTCCCAGCATCTTGGGAATCATTGAATCATCAGAATGACCACTGAATGGTCAGCTTGAAAACAAGTGAGCACACTCTTTGTCTGAGTTTGTCTGAAAACAAGGTTCGCAAAAATGTTGATGGTCATCATGTTCCTCAATTTCATCGGCTATCATTTCGTGTATCCGATTCATTTCCAGACAATACCATCTCATACTATCGCCTACATATTCCATTGTATCACGCTACATCCCCATGAAATGGTATCACTCAACATTTACCCTCTGGTAATTTAACATAGCTATTAAAAATGGCCCATAAAAATAGTTGACTTACCATTAAAGATTGTGATTTTCCATAGCTATGTAAACGTTTACCAGAGGGTAAATCCATTTGAAGTGCCAATGTCAATCATTCTTGAAGGTCAAGTTCACATGACGATTACCCCAGGGTAAATGTGGAAAACCGAAAGCTGCTTTTCACTACAAATGGTGGGTTTTCCACATCTACGTTAGTTTACCCTATGGTACTTGCGTGTAAACCTTCATTTATAGATGATTTTCCCATTGAAACCCCCATCTATAGATCAATTTCCCATTTTTCAGACCATCCCATCTAATCTACAGGGTGGTGCCCCATAGTTAGCTAAGTTGGTTTATAAGTCCAATTTCACTATGGTTTATAGGTGATATATCTATAGTTTTCATGGGGATTATAACCTATTTATAAGTGGGGGGGCACCACCTTGTAATGGGTATCATCCCAACGGGTAAATCCCCAACAGCCAAGTGACCACTTCCCCTTCAGCGCTGCCTTTGCATCCCTTGGACTGTTCAGACCAGGCGTCCCAAACACCTGCCTGGCAGGTTAGGTGTGCGGGACGCAGTCATTTTTGTTGGTGGCTGATGTGAAAAGTTTCCCAGATTACCCAAGTGTAAATGGGAATATACAGCTCTTATCAATTATTACATATGAGATGTAGCCTGGTTGATGTATAGTTTGATATTTAATGACTCAATCTCATTCCCTGGCAATATTATAGAAATGATGTGGGGGGATATAGTGGGGATATAGTGAGAAATAATTGAAACGTGGTGGAATAATGGAATGATTTGGACGATATGGAATACCACCCCCCCAAATTGTGTGGCTCAATTACTGTATAGATTCAGTACCTTCCACAGGGGTTTCGTTTGGGGGTTATTGAACATTTGGAGAGAGGGATTGTTTTCTAGTTGATTCTAATTCCTTCCATCTAGGGGAAAAAACAACGTAAAAGAAACGGCCTACTCAACCAAGGTGTACCCTGCAATGATGGGAGACTATGCCAAAACCGGAGCCAGACATGTCATATCAGTGCCAAACGGTGAAGGAAAATAGCACAGCAATGCTGAGAAATCCAGTCATAGATGGGTTAACTCAATCATAAACCATCCCTAAATGAAGTTTACTATGGGTATGCCCCGCATTGGGATGATGTAAAATGACTCCAAATGCTTGTTGACTGGGGATGTTAATTAATTATTGGCTTTTACCACATGAGAAAGGTCCAAAAAGGAGGAACAGCGAGTCTTGCTTCACTGACCTATCTCGCGTCTGTGAATTGATGTCAATGTGAGATGACAGGCTCTGAAAAACATCAGGGTTTGTGGAACAACTGTGGAACACGAAGCATGTTTTGTCATGTTTCAGAATTGTAATACTTGCCATAAACCAAGGTTACACAGCCCATTTTTAGAGTCATCTATCTCAATTATTGCTGATAGTTCACATCCGCGTATGTTTTGTTGGTTTTTTCAATGTTTTTAGTAGGCACAAAACACTGCCCCCATCGGCCCAAAGGCCAAAGATTTCACCTTCTGGAGCTTGGCAATCTTGTCCATGTTGGCAGCGTAGTTGGCGTGATATGTGACGCGCTCCTGACGTCCGCGGCTTAAGCTGCACAAATTGATAAAGCTGCGCTCCTGATATGATATATCTGATAAACATATGATAAAAAATGTTAAAGGGATCAAGTTGCAAGTTGCACATATAGAGATCCTTGAAAACATCAAAACTCATCAAAACTGAGTCGCGGCGCGAGGTTTTTTTCATCACTTTAGTCACTTCCATCATGGACAGTCCAATCTGGGTGCTCAATTCATCTCCCCTGGAGTCAAGGTTTGGAATCTCCTTCTACCCATGTGGGAAAGGTCAACATCATGGTTTCCTCTTTTGGGCAAGCCCCAAAATGATAGGAAAGTAACATCAAAAATGACTTTCCTATCATAGATGTAACTTCCCAAGATGGAAAACTGAATCTGTTCTATCCTTTTCTATCCTTTTCTATGCGTTCGGGGGATTACTATATATAGATCATTCCCTTCTCCGGCAACTAATGATTTGGGTCGCCTCGGGAGGAGTCTCCCAGCCCGTTGGATGCATGAAGGGATCCATGGAGCAGTACCTGGTCGCAACATGTCGGAAGGCTCGACAAATAACTTACTGGTGCTAAACGCAGGGAATGGATGGGTTGCTGGGGGTTGCTGGTATGATTATTGATAGTTAGCCAGTGGATCATTCCCGAAAATTCCCTACTAAGCACCAGTAAGATAATGTGGAAAATTGTGATAAATGGGAAATTATCCATAAGAACTTAGTCATATAACTTAACCATCAAAATTAGAGTCATAAATTTTTAAATGGCAATTCAAGCATCAAATCAAACATGGGGGATTTAACCATCAACAAGAAGCGCTTAACCACTGAATGATGGACATGGCTTTGTCTGAAAATGGGGTATATCCCAAATGACATGTTTTGATGGTGAACATGTGATGAGAAACCGTCAAAATGACCTTGAGACACACTCACTTGTTTTCCCAGAGTATCACTTTGATAGTTTACTAAAATCACCAAAACTGACCATCAATCGCCAAAACTTTACCAAAACTGACCATTTGTTTTAACATCCTCCATTTTTGGACCATGTTTTTTCCCTATTCAAAAGCTGTACGTGATATGGTATCTTCTGGCCTCATGGTATCTTCCTGAGAAGCCTCGCAGGTAGCTGTGCTGCTGCACAAATGGACGCATCTGAAACTTCCAGGGCCCACTTTGCCACCTGCGGCGCCAGGGGTCAACTTGGATGTGCACCAAAAAGTCAGATCAGGAAGTGGCTAGCAGCATGTGATAACCATATTACAAGCCAGCGGTATGTTGGATACACCTCAATGTGTATAATATAAACCTACATACATATAACATAATATAAATATATACACATAATATTGGTTAACTTACTAACCACTAAAAAATTGGGATGCGCCCCCAATGGCTGGCTAATCACAGGATCTGAAACCTAACCATCCAGAGTATAGTGCTACGCTGGTAACTCCAAGCCTGTGCTTCGCAGCTTCTGCATGACTTGCCAGAAGATGGGCTGATCAGCACCCAAGCGTTCGCCGAAGCGCCGGAAAGCATCCTCTCGCTGCCTATCGACCTCTGCAACAACATCCGTGAAGAAGGAAATCATCTTCTTGTTGTTGCGTGGCGTCGCGTAGAAAAAACCAGTGTTGCCACCATCACCAGGCACCACGTGATCTTTTGCTGGGGCCTTGGCCAGTTCCTCTTGGTAGACATAGTCATACTTACCACTGCGAATCAGATCTCCCAAATGGACC
>Ga0126342_10013637_pt1 | contig 14371 bp, 7 predicted proteins | sample Cyp1metagenome_FD_92528 | JGI IMG/M metagenome (GOLD analysis project Ga0126342, IMG submission 92528) | Coral microbial communities from Lord Howe Island, Old Settlement Bay, Australia - Cyphastrea 1 metagenome | ecosystem: Host-associated > Invertebrates > Cnidaria > Coral ...
ACAAAAAAAAACTGTGGATGGTTGCGAAATCCTGCAGCACCTAAAGGATGGTTGAAAGCCTAGCCACCATCTATGAACTGGTGATTCGGATTTCGCTGGCCCATCCACAGTATCATACATCTTGACCATTATTTATTACCATTATATTAACCATTATTAAACCATTAATAGCAACTATTAACCGTTATTAGCCACTATTAACCATTATTTATCATTACTAACCATTATTAATCATTATTATCCATTATTAATCATTATTAAACCACTATTAACCACTATTAACCATGATGAACCAATCCCCAGCTCCTGATTGCTCGCGAGCAACACGGGCCTTAAACCTGGCGATCGCGTCTGTCGGATCGGCGATGTCGGAACTTTTTTGTTAGACGATCCCCTGACTCACATGGACATAGAAAACGCTTGTGTGTCTAATACTTATGTATATTATATATATATTATATACGTAATAATAAAATAATATATATTTTTTGACTCGGACTCAAAGAAGCGTCTGCCGCTGCGATCTTAGCATGTCCAAATTCGCCTGGCGCCTTCACCAGGCACAAAAAAGGATGAGACAAAAACACTCAACCAGCGTAGTCAGGCCCAATAGCATCCCCGTAGACAGTGCTAACGAGGTGTTGGAAGATGTTCTGATGTCGCTGGGAGACCTGAAAGTCAGGGCAAGTTGGGAGCTGTGCAACTGCCGAAAGGATACCCCTGGCAAGTGAAAGGCATAAGCCAGGAGGGTACTCCTTCAAACGCGCAGTGGCCCAATGGCCGGAAGCATCCCTTCCAATTGAAATGCCTCTTGGCACTTCGGTGGTGACACGGCCCCTATGCAGTTCATGCTTCATCTGCGGGGCATTCAACACACCTAAGGTCGTCGGCTTAGACGACTGGGCACCCCACAGGCCTTGTGCCAGTGTGAGGGCCTCACACTCAGGAAGCGCAAGCAGCAGCTGCATGATCGGAGTGCGCCATATAGAAGCCGCTTCAGCGTCAGGAGGTTCTGCTGGATGTTCCACTGCAGCGACACCACCAGTGCATGCGAGAGCTGCCATGGCCACAAGTTGGAACCCCATCAAGATGTTACCAATTGTGACTTGCTGCAACTCACGCAGGGACAGCGAGTCAAGCCCCCAAATAGCTTCCAGTGTCCGCACAATGCGGGGCCCGGCACGCTTGGAGCCTTCGTCTTGAGGCACTGCTTTGCCGCGGGCACGGGACCAAGTCTCGCAAGGAGGGCCTCCTAGCAGCGCAACAACCTGATGATCCAAAATCGCATTGATCCAGAACTGACGCGTCTGCTCCCGAGAGAGGTCGCCCCAATAGTTGTCGATAACGATGTCAACAGAGATGACCTGAATGAGAAAAGGGCCATGCAAATCTGTGAGCCGATCGACAAAAAATTGGAAATCGCCTTGTCTGCGCCGCCCAGCAAAAAGGTGAAGAATGTAGCGCTCCTGTGCGAAGCCCCGTGGAGGAGCAAAGGTCGGTGGCTGACATCTGAGCGCTTCAATCTCCTTGATGCAGTGTGGCTCCAAGATGGCAATGTCCTGGTGCCAGGGCGATGTCTTCTCTTTGCCTTCCGCCCCAAGGAAGTTCCATGCTTCCGAGGAAGTGAGAGTCCGGAGCAGTCGCCGAAGATCTTCCCCTGGAACCTGCAAAACTGCTGCATCATCCTCCGTGAAGATGTCACGAAAATGTAGCAGAGTAGCTTGAAAGGTGTGCCATGACATGGCCATCTCGCGGGATGCTCGTCTAATCAGCACCTCACACTCGTCAATGGTCGAGGCGTCGAGAATGTCCAGAAAGATGCGCTCCAAGAGGTCTTGATCAAAGTCTTCATCTGCACGTCCTGGAGGTAGTTCAGGAAGTGGTCCGTGAACTTTAAGAGGAGGTAGAAGGCCATCATGGGAATCTTCTAAAGCCGCGTTGATCTGGGAGCCAGCACCTGGCAGAGGGCGCCATCCAACCGCCCTGCTTGAAGGATCTGGCGGCATGTAGCCGCCTGCAAAAGGTGCACCTTAAGTTTGCCAAAGGTGTGGTACTCCTTCATGCAAGCCCCACATTGTGACGTGGCAAACAGATTCCTGACAGGATTGACACGTCCATGGACCCGAAAAAGATGGGCTCCACAACCTCCCTTGCTGCCAAAACATTTCTCACACATCATGCAAGCATGCTTCTGCTCTGAAGGAGGAACTTGGGCACATGGGGGCGGGCAGGCCAGCTTCTCATGCTTGTACAGGATCTCAAGGAAATCACCATAGAACTGAGTGACAATGTGGAGATTGGCCTTCTGTCCACTGTCATGGTCTCCCGCTCTGCGAACCAGACGCTTCCAAAAACCAGGGTGAAACCTCATAATATATTCCCATTGCTGGAATCCTTGCTGAGGATCAGGAAGTTTGGAGGAATGCCGAAGTTGGTCCCACATCCAGGTCAAGTCATTCCAGACAAGTTCATGCCACTCCTTGTCCTCGTTGAACAGCCCCCAAGATGTGCTGTCCCCACTTCTGTAGAGAAGACCTAAATGACGTAGTCGACAAATCCTCAGGAGCACCGCAGGGTCCGGGAGGCCAGTTTCAGCCAAAATGGCCGCATCGCTTCGCGGGGACTCTCGCTGTACTGGTAAAAGCCGATTGTAGAGTCTGAGCAAAGCACTGTGGAGATAGTGCTTGTCTCTGCCATCGCGAAGGATCCACGACTCTGCACCATACAAAAGTTTGCTGAGGATCAAAGTGCGGAATAGCTCTCGGCGACGATGAAGATCCAAACCACGATTTTGGAACAAAAGTCGCCTGTGTCTGTTAAAGGCCGCATGAGCGATACCAAGCCGACGCCGAACTTCACGACGCAAATCACCACGGTGGTGAATAGTTCCGCCCAAATGGGTGTAGGAACTCACAACACTGAGGTGTTGTACTCCTCCTTCAAGAACAATAGGAAAAGTGTGTGGCGAAGCTGGACCAAAATATTTGAGCTTGGCTTTATTCGCTCCAGGACCCTGGAAGACCATCATGAGCTCTGTCTTGCCTTTGGCCAGATTCGGCGTCATGGCGAACTCTTCACAAAAACTGAGCAGAGATCCTCCAACTTGTCCCGCAGCCCATTCTAACGTCCCTGGAGACCTTTGGGCAAAAGCCACACAAGTATCATCCATCCAAGTTGGCCCTAGAAAGGATTTGGTAGCGGTGGCGGAGGTAGTGGCCGGAAGTTGTGGATGTCGTAGTCCTTGTTCATCAGGAAAAGAATCCAAGATGCCAAGCGCACTTAATGTCTGCTCCAATCTGTGAAGAAGTCGAGCCCATAGAAATGAGAACACAATGTCCGCAAAGCAGTCTCCTGGCCTGGTGCCAAGGGAAGTTCTGCACGCGTCCTGTTGATTGCCCACAAAGAAGTGCGTGTCAGTGTGCAAAGCTCGAAGGACTTTCTGTAGCTGAGGAGACATCCCAGTACGATCAAGCGCTGATGCTTCATCTAAATGTGCATGGAGGGCATGAAGGAGATCAGGGCCCAACTTCAGGCGCGCTCCGACCGTAGCTATGGCTTCATCATCAATCGAGCCGCCCAATGCTAACTGACGCACAATGCGATAGAATGCCTCCGTCAAGTCGAGAAACAAAAGGCCGACACATTGGCGCTGACCGAGGCGGGCTCTGAGATAAGCACGAGCCTGATGAACGCCCATGGTAACCGAGATGCCGCGCTTTCCCCCGGTCTGTTGCCCCTGCAAGTAGTGCTCGAAGGCCTCAGCGGTGTGCAGTCGAAGGCAACGATGAAGCACCTTGCCAATGTGTGAGGAAATGAGGACGCTGCGGTACGCCGCACAGGTGTCCCGCGGCCCCTTTTGCTTCCAAATGGGCTGAAGGCGGCCACCCTTGTGGAGTAGACTTTCCTGCCCGTGCGTGTAGAGCTTGAGCAGCTGGCTGTACGTCTTGCGCGCCACAATGGCCGGAGAGCGCGCACAAATGCTGGCATCAATGAGGTCAGGACCAGTCGCCTTGTGAGGCTTGATGTGTCTGAAGGCTGCCTCTAGCTCAACCAAGGACGGAACGTCCGTAACGTCCAAGGCCAAAGTCTGCGAGCGAAACTCCTCCAGATGCCGAATCCATAGACGGCGTTGTTCGCCTTGCTCCATTCTCTTGCCACCCTCCATCTCCTGGAAGAACTGGATCCAAGTATCCAGGGCCTGGGCCGGGGAGGTGCAAAGAAGCCCCTCAGGATTGCGAATCATCGGCAGAGTGTGCTGCTTGATGGATCGAAGATTCGTAGAGCCCACAACCTTCTTGAGCTCATGCAAAATGGAGGAGGCAGGCGCATCATGAGGCAAACTCTCAAACCTGTCTGAGATAGGCTGACTTCCGATCTTGGAGTCGCCGTTTAAGTTGTCTGGCATGGATGGAATGTCTTGCCATGAGCTTGACATTGGCGCAAAGAAGCCATCTGCGATATTGCCAAAAGCGGTCAATGTCATAGTCCGTCTGCGAATGCCAGGCAGAAAAGCAAGCACGAAGCATTTCTCCTCTGCAATGTTTGGCCAACTGTCGCAGTCCACGGCGTGCAATCAGCTTCTGCGTACGATGATGCCAAGTGGCGTCATCAATGCAGGGCTTCTTCGGTTTTTGTTTGGTGCGTGGGCAGATCTGTTGAAGGCTTCCAAGAACATGGTCATTGAAGTGTGAGACTTGCAATTCAATGTCTTCCTTCCATGCTGGAACCACATAGTCATGTAACGCTTGACGGACATGATGACCTTGAAGGTTGTCATAGTCAATGCGGACCTTCTGGTGACTCACAGTGTGTGGCTGTTTGATCCGTGTCTCTTGCCATTGCAGTTGGATGGCAATGGCTGAGTGATCATGGTGACTATTGCCCAAATCCAATTCCTCAACGACCTTGCTGAAGAGGCATTCTTGCAAGGAGGTCCTGGGGATGGCAATATAGTCAATCACGTGCTCTGAAAGACCGTCCGGGGCAACCCAGGTAGTGTGTGGGCCCTCATGGCATGGGGAGGTGCATGGCAAACAGAGTGCACGCTCCTGTAAGAAAGCCCTCAATAAAGGTGTGCCCGAAGTGGTGCCTCCAACCGTGTCAAATACAGAGACATGATCTGCTTGTCCAGGGCCCGCATTGGCGTCAAGGAGTGCAAAAAGACGCGCCTCCAAAGGACAGCAAGCCGTGATGTGGGCAAGTCGCTCCCACCAGGCCGTGCGCTCAGCCAAAGGCATGCCACTGTGAGGTGCGTGCCCAACCACTATCCAGAAGTCAATCCATTCAGTGACAACATGGACGAGCATGCATCGAGGGTCCTTGTGCACAACGACAAAATGATGTGGCGCAAAGTACACAGGGCCATCCTCAGTCTCTGCATACGCCTGCTCCATGTTGATCCACAATTCAATGCCATGACATCCCGCTTGGGCACCACTAGCAAACCGCATGATTTGTTGTGTGCGGGAACAAAGTTCAGGCGTGCGAGCTTCCTGCAAGCCAATGAAGTTGAGGTTCAGCATTTTGACTTGGGCTCGTAGGTAGTCCAGCTTCCCAGCATGGCCCCATTCACCATTGTACATGGAGCCAATATTAGCACCGCAAAAACTAATGTTGATCTGGGCAGTCTCATGTGTCTCAGTTCCTGACTCCTTGCTCACAGAGGTTGCAAGTGGAGATGGGAGCAATGGAGGAGGAACATGAAATCCGTTTGCGTCCCACGATGGGAGCCCATCTGTCTGGCTGAAGAGCATCCACAAATAGGGCAAAAGCGGGCGCCAGGTGTCCATGGAGAGCTTTTGCCGCTTGTAGTAGAAACTGTGCTTCCTTTCTTCGGTAGCAAGCCAATCAGCAAAGTCGTTGTACGGATCACCACAGTGGCCAGGCGTATGTTCTACTTGAAGACGATCAGGTAGCGCAGCTTCAAGAGCTTGAAAACAGCCTCTCAGGCTGGAAAAGGACTGGTCCACGGAGGCCGTACCAATCAAACCTTGGGCTTGCCCGGCAGTTGTCCACGAATCTGTACGAAACAGAGTGGGCGTGTTGACATTCTGTGATAACCGCCATAAGGCAGCCCATGTCATGGCTTCTCTCTCTGCCCCCAGCGATCCAATGTAGGTGGCCCCAAGGAAGGATGGACACTGGGGCTCATATCTCACAGGGTGAGTAAGCCATCCAATGATTTCGACGACCAGATGGTGCCCTTGATGTCGTTCTCCAAGCACAACAAATGCCCAGGTGTCTGCAAAACCTGCCTCATCATTCCAAACCGCTGGTCTGTGGCGATGGTGAGGTAGGGACGAGCCATCTGTGTAGATGATCACCCGGTCAAATTGTGCCAAATCACTGGTATCACTGATTTTCATGGCCCCCATCGTGGTCTCCGGAAGGTCATAGCCAATGGGATCCCTGCAAAGGACATCATTGCCAGAGCTGAAAAGAGCAACAAGGTCAGTCTGAGAAATGCCGATCTTGATAAGGAAATCATCACATTCACCTGGAGGTCCACATAGATCCAGGAGGGGAGCGCTGTGTCCCTGGAAGTCAGGCAAGCCAGGCCATGGCAATGGTCGCTTGGGACGATCAGGCACTTGTCCATGTTGCGGAACAACATCAAGGAATGTGATGCGTTGGAGCCCCGACAGAAGGTCCTCGGTGTGCAGGATTGCCGCTCGACAGTATCCTAACTTGTAGAGCAGCTGCATGAGGCCAAGATCATCCAAGGGGCCATCCGATGTGTGAAGAAAAGCTCCATTGGGGTCCTTTAAATCCTCATTGCAAAACATGTAGTGAAATTGCCCCTCCCTGACAGACCATTGCTTCGGAAAGCAGAGAGCCATGCTGTAGGAGCCAAAACGGAAAGCACTGCAGGTGAGGCCCCAAAGCTGGAGTTCCGTCTCAATGTCAGTGGACTCCCCTGGCGCCAAACATTCAATGTATTCTGGTACAAGAAGGGTGTCGCAGCCCGATCGAAGCTTCACAGCTACAGTGGCATCTGTCTTGGTCTCCGGTTCATCCTCGTCGCTCTGAGTCTGACTGTGTATCAGGCTAGACAGTTGCAGAAGGACAGGGGTACGGATTGATCTGTTGCCAGCTGTTTCGGTGGGTCTCGGCTGAGGAGCCTGCCTGGTGGAGATCACAATGCTGTAACCTGATCGCCCAGGGATAGGTCTGCCTGGCCAGAGCTGCACCGAGCTGTACCATCCATCACATTGAAGTTGCGCACGGGGTCCAAGGCAAGCCTCATGTAGTCCAAGAACTCTCAAGAGGTTGTCGAGGAGAATGTGCTCATGGGTCGTGACTGCAAGCTGTTGAATGACTTGCTGGGGCCATCTACGATCCACACAGGACACAATGCTCGTAACCCATGCTTCATTGGGACGCTGAACAAGAACTACATGAGCAAAGACTGCATCATTGTGGCGAGGCGGATGGGGGCTAACCAAATGGAATTCAATCACAGCACCCTCAACAATGTGGTCAGCCCATGCCCTTCTGATACGATCTTCCCAGTTCTGAAAGTCATCATAAAGTTGTACAAGGCGTGCAACGCGCCCATGAGGAGCCAGCCATTGATGATCCACAAACCAAACCAAGATCGGACCTGATGGGGCTTCATCCTCCCACGAAAAGGCCGCATTCTCCCATAGGGCATGGAGATCTTGCGTGAACTCCGACATAGAGCCAATGTTCCAAGGTAGACCAGGCACAAAAATGGGAGCATCAGCATTCAGGAGTGAGGCATCACAGTCTTCTTCTGGGTCAGAAGCTGGCTGAGCAGTGGGCTGCTCAAGGTGGGGCGCTCCAGGATGTTGCATGAGGGTAGTTTCATCAACAACTTGCCATTCAGCAACATGAATCTCGACATGTGTGCCGTGTCGAGGAAAAAGTGGACGATCCTCATCAAGTGGTTGGCTCCCAGAGAAACCCACGCAAAGCAGAAGACGTCGTCTGCACGCTTCCAATAAATCAGCAAACTGCAGAAATCGTTGAAATGAGAGCCAATGCGGAACAACCTGCGCAAATCGGCTACCAAGTTCACTTTCCTGGCCATGCCAAAAGACACTGAGTAAGACACCTCGCACGGTAGGTCCAAGATTTTGATGTAAAATCAGATGTCCACCATGGTTGTCGGGCACGACGGAGGGGTAGACCAATGAGACATGCAGTTGTTCATCATGGTTTGAGCGATCCCGCCATAGATGACGAAATAGTGCATCCCAGCGATCCGTGTCGAGTGGCAAGGCAATGACTCTGTAAGCATCACATCTCGACCAGCGATCGCCATTCAAAAACCATGTGACAAACTTCACAGTCACTTCACCTTCCAGAGTTTCTGTAGCAGTCAATGTGTCTGCTGCTCTTCGCCATGAATCAATGATGTCTTCATGGTCAGCAGGAAAGCGGTCAGGTGTTGGTTCTTCAACTGGTGCTTCTCCAGGGATGGCCAGAGGTGTCAAAGTGGACGAAGCCTCCTCCTCATCAAGGACTCTGGAAGACCGAGTCAAGCAGTCTTGCAGATCTTGAGCTTGGGACTCTAATTGGCTCTTGTGAACTGCCGGGGACTGAACACTCCATCGGTGCATCCAAAGTTGGACATCGTCAACATCTTCAGTCTCACGGAGATGGCTGACTGATTGCACCAGTTCGGACGCATGAAGGTTCCGGAGCCGTACTCGTAAGCCAAGGCCATCATGGATTTGAAGAGGTCGATCTCGTTCCTGTACAATGCTACCAACCAAGAGCTCACAGACCACAAACAGTCGTAGTTCTTGTTGGGCGCAGAAGGAGGCCAGCCCAGCAGAGTGTAGTAGGAAATCCAAAGTACATGGTGTTGCCAAGGAGGGAGCAATCTCGTTGTTCGTAGAGTGATCTCCAAGCCCTGGATGTGTCACCAGACATGCAGCTTGGCCAGGTGCAGGATGTTGGATCACCAAGACTGTACCGCAGGTGCCAACTGTAGGACTTGAAGGCGGCTCCGGGGCAATGAAAACCAAATCCAAAGCACTGGCATCAACAAAATCTTCCCACATGAAGCGAACATCTGCTTCCCAAGTCTCAAAATCGGTGTCAAACCGTAATGGTCTGGATGCTCTGTTGGCCTTGTGATGTCGGTGCGAGATGTAATGCGATCGGAGGTAGATGATGGGGCCTTCCTCTGCAAACTCAACCGCTCCATGTGCAACAAGCAGATCCCAAACTTCATGGACCCAGACCGGTTGGGCAATGCCTGGAGGGCGATCAAATGCTCCCTGCAAGGGATCAGCCTGTCCATGATGATGTCCTGCAGGGGGATCCGTTTCTTCATCCACGCTCATGGAGACAGGAAGACAAGGATGTCGATGACCTCCCGCGGGACAAAACTTCATAGATAACAATGGATCAGCATCTGCAGGAAGAGCCAGCATGGAGTCAGCCCCTGTCAGCAAAGTTGCCAATTGAAGACCAACCATGAAATCTGCAGAGTCCTCCGTAGTTCCCTCGCACTGAAAATCTGAATCATGCTCACCAATGAGGATGCGCAGATAGTCACCATCTTCAAGGTGTAATGGCTCAATGAAGTCCTCCGCAATGAGATTGTTGTTGAACCAAAGCTTGCATCGTTCACCGTGCGCTTCCAAGAGAGATTCCAAGTCCAGCATCCGAAAAACAGAGCGCCGGTTGATCGTTCTGGGAAGCCATTTGGAGAACCGTCTGAAAGCCCCAGGCAAAATCTCATTGGGTTCATAAATCTCAAGGTCAATCAAAACGATGCGGAGGAATGGTGAAGGCCGCCGTTCTTGATGAATTTGAAGAAGTATGCATTGAAGATTCTGGGACACAAGGTCCTCCGGGCGCGCTAGCACATCGTGGAAGCCCAGAACTTCGTCTGGGACAATTCCCAAGGCTTGCGCAATTTGACATGCAATAGTGTCACTGGCGTCATTGGAAAGACGTGCGGGAACCATGCGTCCATCCAAAAGAATCAAAACTGCTCGCTGCCACAAAACTCTGGGAGAGGAAGAGGGCAAACTCAAAGAGGAACTTGATGTCATGGAAGAAGGAGCCGCAGAATCAGTAGTGCTTGCTCGTCTAGGTCCAGGACGTCTGGCCATGAAAGACGTCAAGTCCTCATCCTCATCAGAACATCGAAGGCGCCAAGGTTTGTCTGGCCATGCAAAAAGTGCCTCATGATGGACTCCGACAGCGTGGAACTCAATGTCGTTGTCCAAGCCCATAAGCACTTGAACCGTCGGCTGGAAAGAAACCTTGAATGATGAGGTCTTTCTGCGCAGGGGTAAAGCAAAGACATCTGCGCGCAGCTCGGCTGAAAAACCCAAATCAGTCGCTACTTCAGACGCCAGCTCAATCGCCTGCCGTTCTGATAAAAAGTCTCTCTCTGATAGGATCGAATGGGACCAGTGCAAGGTCGCAGCAAGAGGGTCCAGCTGCGCAACAGGCCCCATGGGTGGCATCGGCCACTGGTACGCATACAATTCAGTCATGTCGTACCGGCCTAGTGAAAAGATGCACCACCAGAGCCACCTGCACCACCATCGCCCATGTTGTCCTCCTTGTCGGTGCGTGGTCGTTTGACCCGTTGCTCCAGCAAATCTGCTGAGGCTGAGAGCTCCACTAAGCTCTTGACGATCATGTTCATGCCATCGTGGATTCTTTGCGCACCTTGATCGTGTTGATCTGAGGATCCATCTCCAGGATCGTCTTGGAGGTCCATGTCTTCCTCTTCGTCTGAAACCTGAATGGCATCCCCAGGTTCTGCTTGTTCTCGCTTGGAGGCCTGGTCGAATCGTCTCTGTGCCTTTCTGACATTCAACCTCGCGGCCTGGATGCTGTTCTGGTGGGCCGACTCCGAGGCTTGAAATTGAGCAGAAAATTCCCTCCACTTGACCACCGATTGTTGCAAGAAGGTTTTCCACTGGGAGAGAAGTTGTGCTTTCGCATTTTCTGCTTCCAGTAGGTCCTCTTTGGCTTGTCCAAGGATTTTCACTGCAACACTCAATTCCTTGGTGTTGTCGCGCTCGTCCTGTTTCTGCATGGTGTGAGCCATTTTTTGAAGATCTGAAGTGAGGGAATCTTCGTCCTTCTTCATCTGCTTCAACAAGCGATTGAGATTCGCTTGGGCTTTTCCTTCCTTCTTGACCTCGTCGGTGGATGCTTCGACCGGGCCAGTCGGAGCTGCCGGGATAGGCATCATTTGCATCGTGGGCGCCCATTGTCCTGGAGGTCCTACCATTGCTGTCGAGGGTGGAGAAGGCATAGTCAAGGGTGGTGGTGGAGGTTGTCCTTTGCCGCCTCCCTTGTCCATCTGCAGAGGCTGATAAGCAGGAGCCATGATCTGCTGTTGCGGATATGGCATCATCATTGGCATCATCTGCGGCATGGGTGCCATCGGCCCTTGTGAAGGGACCGCTGCTTCGAAGCCCTTGCCAAAGCCCTTCTGGTAGGCTTGAGCTCCTCCATGCCAATTGTCTCCTGTTTTGTTCTTGCCCTGCTTCTTGCGTCTTGATCTCGTCCTCAGACTCCGGCTGCCTGAATCCTGCCATGTCGCACCATTCCACGGAGGTGGATGTCCAGAGGCCTGGTTGTAGGGCTGCTGCTGGTTTCTGTGCTCCGGAGGTACAAAGGAGGAATCCTGACAAGCTTGCCATTCTTGTCCACACTTCCAACACCTTGGAAATGATCCTTTCATGACTACATGACATCTTGCGCACCTCCAAGATGGCTGCTTCTGAGTCATTTTGTCTTTGCAGGCTGCAAGAAGACGACGTAGAAAGAGAGGATCTCGAGAGTGATGCCGACGAAGGACAGCGTGTATTTGGAGCAATTGCGAAGAGCTCAGGGGATGTGCACCTGTTCGATGTAGAAACCACTGGAGCCTTGCCCGTGCTCTTTGCCGCCGTTCCGCGCGCCGCCGGGAAGAAGACGCCGTTCTGCTCAGAGAGAATGTCAAATGAGAAGTTCACCTGCTGATCCACCTTATCCCAAATCAAAATGAGGAAAGAGAAGACCTGCCACGCCCTGAACATACACAGAGACTGGGTCAAAGGCCGTCAAAAAGTCCACCAGGGCACAGCCAGTTCAGTGGAGAGAAGAGCGGCTTGAAAAGCAAAGGTGGTGCCGGCTTGCACAGCTCCGGCAGAGCACAAGAAGGTGATGCTTGCCGCCGCAGAAAACGCAAGGCACCACCCGCGGTTGATGGCTGTCACCGCTAAGGAAAGCGACCGGTAGGGGAGATCGCAAACCCTTGCTCAGCCGAAACCTTAATAATATATATATATATATATGTGCAACATGATAAATATATAAATATATGTATACATACAATGTGAGTATATGTGAACCAGGAGAAAAAAGGGGTACAACTCAAACATGAGGGGAACGATAGGTGTGTGGATATATGAGGTACAAGTAACAAGAAGGGGAACATATTTACACACAGTAAATTGGTTGCTGGTCGGCAAGCTCTGAAGATACACAGTGCATGGAAGTCGATGCGGGCCGAGATACTATTTATCCGGATGGAAAATTAACGTTATTTGAAACCACCAATCAGATACACATGTGTACACATAATGAGTATACACAATGTACTAATATGCTAATCTCGGTAGCAATTCTGGTTTAATAGTATGCATGAAGACATCATTCTAGAAAGAAATACTGAATCAAGCATACTGTGGAAAACCCCAATAAGAAACCATCCACATGCCCAATGAGACTTTGGGATATTCAATGTGGGTAAAACAATGCCATTTTTACCACCCATGGCTGGAAATGGTAAAAAATACCATTTTATACCCATAAAAATAAGGTGAAATTGGGGAAGGTTTACGATTGTTTTACCTATATACATATATTATCTTTCTGGGTAAATGATCATATTTCACTAACCTGAACTGGTTGGTGGTTTCAACCCCTCTGAAAAATATGAAAGTCAGTTGGGATGATGACATTCCCAGACTGAATGGAAAGTCAAAAAAGCCATGTTCCAAACCACCAACCAGTGAATATTTCGGCCAGCTATGGGGATGATTTCCCTCCAGTATAATAATCATTGATTATCATTATCAACCAGTATTAACCACTATTAGCCACTATCAACCACTATTAATATAGATTATCCCATTATCAACCATTATTCACCATGATTCCTAGTTCTTCATGGTAAAAACGCGCCAGCGCCGCGTGGCCCGGGCGGAGGCTCTGGAGGCTCCGCCGTTGCGGCCGGAGGCGCAACGGCCGGAGCTTCCGCAACGGAATTCTCGCGGCCTGAGAGGCTGGTGATTGAAACTCCTCCTGTCATTGCTAACAAAATGGTTATAACAATAATGGTCATATGATGGGGATAAATGGGAAGTTTATGATGATTTAATGAAAACTTTTATGGTGATCAAATGTGATTTTATATGTATTTAAGCGATTCAGAAGCACCTAGAGGTCTTGCCAGCACCGTGAGTTCAAACGGAGACCTGTCTGGCCTTGGAGGGTCCTGCCATTGTGGGGGTACCAATGGGTGTCGGACTCAGGCTACCTTCAAGTGAAGAACCACTATGTGTATGACAGTGAGAAATATTGAGAAATTATCAAATGATATCAAATGTACTTCCATGACTGAGATGGTTCTTGCGTTCCTCAAGGGACTGGCCCATTTGAGTGGAGAACTCCGATCTTTTTGAGGAGTGGTATGGAGTGGTAATCGAACTCTGCAACCCTGTATATAGTTCCAACATCACCAACAAACAGACTAATCAATCAACATCCATCAACTCTTGCACCGGAAACTTTTCAAGCTAGAAATGGGCAGTCCGTTCCGTTGGTCAACACCGTAACGGTAACGTACGTTGGATCCCTGGAGATCAACTCATGTAAAATCGTCACGATCACTGCTAATCCAGGTGTAACATGAGGTCATGCCGATCAGCGACAGGTTAGAAATGAGAGAAAAAAAAGACGAGAAATACCCTCTGGTTATGTCAAAATAACTATTGAACATTGCCATCTTATAGTTGATTTTCCCAAATGGATATGTTCCATAGCCATGTTAGTTTACCAGGTCGTATCTATCAATCCATATGACACCATATAAACTCATAACTACAAACTGAATGATCCGACATAAGGTGGAAAACCCAATAAACCTATCGTAGCAAACATACCACCCACAAAATGGGTGCTGACTTGGGGATGTTTTATTCTTGGGTTTTACCACAGTAATCCTGATATTTCATTGGTCATATTTATCAATATCAATACCGGGTTCTTCAAAAAAAACAGCCATCCACAGGAAACCACAGAGATACCCTGCTTACCCCCGCAACCCCCAACTTCAATGTTGTGATCGGAAGTGCCGAGCATCATCAACAGAAATGGC
>Ga0126342_10013638_pt1:0-12500 | contig 14371 bp, 15 predicted proteins | sample Cyp1metagenome_FD_92528 | JGI IMG/M metagenome (GOLD analysis project Ga0126342, IMG submission 92528) | Coral microbial communities from Lord Howe Island, Old Settlement Bay, Australia - Cyphastrea 1 metagenome | ecosystem: Host-associated > Invertebrates > Cnidaria > Coral ...
AATATTATATCATATTATATATTATATATATATTATAAAAATATTTATATGATATATATTGTATATATATAATATAATTTATATACATATATTAAAATATATATTATATATATATTAGATATAATATATTTATATCTATAATATAATATATATAATATATATAATTTATATCATATATATCATATATATAATATATATAATACATATAATATATATAATATATATAATATATATATAATATATATATAATATATATAATATATATATATATATATAATATAATATATATAATATATATAATATATATGATATATATAATGTATATAATATATACAATATATATCATATATATCATATATATAATATACATTATATTTATTATATATATAATATACATAATATATAATATGTATAATAATATATATTTATATATACATGTGATTCCGTCTCCCGCCCATGAGACCCTACCCCGAATGGGATGGGTCCCAAGGAACAACTCCCTACCTACGACCTTTTCCTACATACATATAGACATATATATATATATATATAAAAACCCTTACCCTCTTGATAAACCATCTTGCTATATCTTATGCCTGTATGCTACCTATGTACTATCTACATGCTATATATTTACTGTCTATGCACTACCTACATAAACCTATATACTATCTATATACTATCTGGATGGCTACCTATATGATATGCTACCTATATTCTATAATATATTTCTACTACCTATCTTATATCAGTATTTTCGTTTGTATTTTGCATGTGATATATATATATATATATATGCAGTATATATATATACCCACACATACCTAGCCTTCACACATACAGAGGTATGGAGAGATGACCGGTACACCTATCCACAGGGGGCGCCGCGGATCATCTCCACCCCTGGACCAGTAGACCCATACCCTTTCGGGGGGGGATGGGGGGGTGGACTAGGAGGGCTGGATCATATATATATATATGTATATGTACAGTATATATGATCAGTATATATGTTCAGTATTATATATATATATATTATACATATATATATATATATACATATGTGTAAAATATTATATTTATATATGTACATAAATACATGCATTTCATTAGATTGGTTTAAGGGATCAGTTAAAATAAATCCCCATGTTTACTGGGAAAAACCATGATCTCCGGCAGATTTTGCGAACCATGGCCCTCCCAGCTTAGTGCGGGGACAACGCTACGGGCCGAGGATGGGGTGCCACAGGCGTTTGCGACTCAGGATGAAGCTTCACCGCATACCTGTGGCGAAGAATTGACCGAACCCTAAGCATCTGACCATTTTAATTCATTCAATTGAAGTTCAAATTTGATATTTCAATTTAGGGTGCAAGACTGGCATGTTTAGATGCCTTGATGTTTCAAAGTGTGGCCCACAGCATTAAGCATAGCCTGCGATTCTCATCTGCCAAGTCCTACGTCCTGGGCCAAAGTGGGAAGATGCTTATCTCAAGATATGCCTCTTTTGAGCAGCGTCAGAAACTCCAGTGGCAGGCGGCATTTTGTGGAAAAACATGCAGTATGAACAAGTCAAACGTGTGGGTGTTAGCTAAATCTTGCTGTGGAAGGCACAAAACATCATAGGAACCCTTCTCATTCAGGTATTAGAAACCATGAGAAACCGTCCGCATTTCACTGCCTCTATTTTCAAACGGCAGCCAAAGGAAGCGAATGATACAAGGGATTCATCATCTCACTCAAGACAGACAACGGTTTACCGGTTTCTCTGACAATCAGCACTTCTCAGCACTTGAAGTGTTCAAGCTGTTTGGTGATACGACTCTAGGATTCGTCAGAAAAGGAACGTGGAGGCAGTTTCATGAATACCAGCAATGTTGTGATATATCAATGTAAGTCTTACTTTTCTGTAATATTTGCGGTGTTTTAGCTCATATTTCGTACCTGCCCAAAAAGTAGAACAATTCAAGCAAGTAAAGCAAGTAAAACAGAAAACAAATAATACAACAAACAAAACAATATATAGAAACAACATGCAAAAAAAACGAAACAGGTTAAACCAGTCAAAACAAATGTTAAGAAAAAGGTACAATTGCAGAGCCTACAAACGTAAAATAAGTCAAAAAAAGAGAAAACAAGTAAACACACGAAAGCATCTAAAATTGAAGACCCCATATCCCTCTCCTGTCCGGTCTGGATGTTGGGGTCTGCATTTTTTTTTTTTAATCACCATTTCTTAAGCAACTTCTTGTTTTGCCCCTCAAAGAAAAACATGCAAACAAGGGGGGGGGCCGGAGAACCCAAAAGCAAAACGACAGCAAGCAAATCGGCAAGATTTGCGGTGACTTTTTCATCTGTGGACAGAGTCTACGCTGGTGGCCCAATTCTTTATGAAACTAGACGACAGTGTGGCCCGAAAGAAAGCAGGAGGGAGGAGACGAGAAGATAAGAAACACGAACATCTGATTATTGATGATGATGATGATGAGGATGACGATGACGATGACGATGACGATGATGATGATGATGATGATGATGATGATGAGTGATAACTGACGCAGGTCAAATGTCATAAATGCATATTTTGATGTTTTTCTTGTCCCCACCTGAGGGAAAGTCAGACTAACGAGAGATGCTGGAGGTTTGGCACAGAGAAACTTACACACGGAGGCGTCTACACAGAGAAACCTTTACACAGAACAGCCTTTACACACAAAGCTTTTCCAAACAGAAGCCTTTGCAAGCAGGAGCTTTTAGACACAGCAGTTTTTATACACAGACGCTTTTACACGCAAATGCTTGTAGACACAGAGGCATTTACAATCAGATGGTTTACACAGAGAGAAAAATTCACACATAGGAGCCTTTACACAGAGCAGCTTTTACACACACATAGGCTTCTACACACTGATGCTTTTACACACAGAGACTTTTACACATAGGAGTTTTTACGCACAGAAGCTTTTACACAGATGCTTTGATACGCAGAAGCTCGTACACACATAAGCTTTTGCACACAGACGCCTTTAAAAAAGAAGCTTTTGCACAGAGAAGCTAAGCCTTTACAGATAGATGATTTTACACACAGGAACTTTTTACACACAGAGGCTTTGACACAGAAACTTTTACAGAGGCTTTTACACAGAGAACATTTTGTCGCAGAGAAGCCTTTACCCAGAGCAACTTTCACACGCAGATGCATTTACACACAGAAGCTTTTACACACAGAATCTTTTTTCACAGGGCAGCCTTTAGACAGAGCAGCTTTTACACACGGAAACTTTTACACAGGAAAACCTCTTACACACAGAAACTTTCGCACGCAGAAACCTGCACACAGAGCAGCTTTTACACAAAGAAATTTTTGCACCGAGGAGTTTACACACAGACGCTTTTGCAGAGGGAAGCTTTTACGCACAGAAGTTTTTATACATAGTAGACGCCCTTACACGCAGAAGCTTTTACACAGAATACTTTTTATACACAGACGCTTTTACACGCAGATGCTTGTAGACACAGAGGCTGTTACTTTGTAGACTCTAGACACAGAGGCTCTTACAAACAAAGGCTTTTACACACACAGAAAATTTTTACACAGAGAAGCCTTTATGCACTTTACACAGAGCAGGTTTTACACACAGAGGCCTTTACACACAGAGGCCTTTACACACAGAGGCCTTTACACACAGAGGCCTTTACACACAGAGGCCTTTGTTCAGACATGCTTGACACGAAAGAAGTTTTTACACACAGAAGCTTTTACACATAGACGCCTTTGCACACACAGAAGCTTTTCACATAGGCGCCTTTACACACAGAAACTTTTACACACAGGACTTTGACAGAAAAACTTTTCGACAGAGCAGCTGTTACACAGAGAAGCCTTTACACAGAGCAGTTTTTACACACAGAAGCATCTACACAGAGAAGCCTTTATGCGCAGGAGCTTTTTCACAGAGCAGCTTTTACACAGAGGAGCCTTTACACAGAGCAGCTTTTACACGGGAGCCTGTGTACAGAGCAGCCTTTACACACCAACGCTTTTACAAACAGGAAATTTTACACACGGACGCCTTTACACAAGAAGCTTTTACGCACGGAAGCTTTCTCATGCAGAAGCCTGTGCACAAAGCAGCTTTTACACAGAAATTTTTCCACACAGAAGCCTTTATCGCAGAAGCTTTTGCACAGAGCAGTTTTACACAGAGGTGCTTTTATACACAGACGCCATTACACACAGAAGCTTGTACGTGCAGAGGCTTTTACACACAAACTTTTTCACAGAGGATTCTACAGAGAGGAACCATTTACGCAGAGCAGCATGTCACGCAGACGCTTTTATACGCAGGAACTTTTACACACAGACACCTGTACACACGGATACGCACAGAAGCTTATACACACAGAAACTTGTACACGCAGAAACCTCTACACAGCGCAGCTTTTACACCGAGAAACTATTACATATAGAAACTATTACACATAGAAACTATTACGCACACACACACAGAAGCCTTTACGCCCAGAAGGGGTTTGAACACAGAAGCCTTTACACACAGACGCCTTTACACAAAGAAACTTTTACACAGAAGCTTCTACAGACGGACGCTTATACACACAAACGCTCTTATACACAGGGCTTTACACTCAGCAGCTCTTGCACAGAAACGCTCTTACATACAAATTTGTCACATACAGAAATAAACCTTTACACAACGAAGCTCTTACACAGAAAAACATTCACACAGAAAACCTTTTTTCACCGATAAATTTTTACACACAGCAGCTTAGACACACAGGAACTTTACATGCAGGAGTTTTTACACAGACGCCTTTGCACAAAGAAACTTTTACACACAGAAACTTCCACACGCAGAAACCTTTAGACAGAGCAGTTTCTAAGCACAGAAACTTTTACACACAGAAGCCTTTACGCACAGAAACTTGTACACCCAGAGGCTTTTACACACAGAATTTTTTACACAGTCAGGGAAACTTTTACACAGAGAACCTTTCAACAGAGCAGCTCCTACACGCTTTCAACCCGCCTCTTCTCCCGACCCATTTCCGTCCGTTCTCTTGCATCCACACCAGGCCCTTCTCCACGGCACCCATTTCCATCTGTTCCGTTGCGCGACCGCGCACGTCCGCGCATCAACGCTCGCTCATGGCCACCGGGCCTTCTCCCCACCCATTTCCAGCCTGTCCCTTTCACACGCACCGTCCTCACACGTTTTGCCCTTGCACCCACACCGTCCGCAGCCTAGCTTTGACCGCATCTATCGTCCAACTTTTAAACTGCCAATCCAAATTTAGAATGGCTCATTGACCACTGGTCACAACCACGGCAGGATCAGAAACAACATATTTGACCCATTCTGACCCACTTTTCCTGATTTGTAGCCGTTTGATGGGTTTTGCTAGTATTTTGAAAGTTTTTGTAGACGTTTTGAACGCAAAATTATTCGCGGATTATCGCTTAAATTCAGGATTTGCAGCACCTTGTCAAGTGGAAGCAAACCTGCGCAAACCAAATCCAACGCAACAATCTATAAGGGAATTGTTGAAACAAACACTCATTCCCGACCACAAAATCACATAAAATCGACAAATTGGTGTTTGTTGATGCTGGTTCTTCCGAAAACAATTAAAAACAGTCGTGTTGGCAAACTACTATACTTTTAATGGTTGACTCCGAGCAAAAGTGTGCAACAGCTGCAGCAACCAAAAACAAATGGTGGTCTGAAGATCCAGATATGTATAATACATATATTTATAATGTATATGCAACATACATATTATATACACATATAAGCGTATATATTTATATATACAATATGTATACATATGTATGTATGCATATATACACAAAAAACATGTATAACGTATATAGTCTCGTTCTGGTGCTGAGGAAATATTTGGCATTCTTCGGAGGTCGCCACCTGGGGGCCTTTAGCGTCGGATCCCCATGGCACAGCATGGCATCCCGTGGCCAAACACCACTGGTAGTCACTGCCCAAGGAGGAGCATACAGATGGGAGCGCCTGGAGCCTCATGTGGAACAAGTCCCAGGGTTTTTTCCGGTAGACTTTGAAGGACGACGCCCTTCCGAAACATGGAAATTGGGAAGATACACATGGTTTCCCAATGTTTCCCATATCTCACTTGCGGGAAAATCAATTGATGCACAGAAAAGAAACTGTACAAAAGGTCACCAAATCGGAGCAAAGGCCCGAGGAAAATTGCGGAAAAATCCAGCGGAAAATGATTGGAAGATAAATAAACGTGTTTTCCTTTACTCAGAAAACGTTATTGGATGTTATTGGGCTTACTATGTGGCTGCATGTCTCTCTTTCTCTCTTTGTACCTCTCTACCTCTCTTTGAGTTTTTGGCAGGCATGAATCCAAGCTCGGAAGTCATTGGCCATATTGGCTCCTGTGCCAAGGCCTATGTCTACTACAATGACTTGTGGCTCTACGATTTTGAAAAGGCTCGGACCCTGATCTCAAGGGCGATCACCATGGAATCTGTGACATCCTGTAGGACCTTTCATAGAGAGACAATAAAGAAGATATGGGTATGTGTCAACATCGGATACCCCTCAAAATAGGAAGGTAATATTAAAAAAACAAGACAGCCTGTGGTCCTTCGAGTCTCTGAGGTTTAAATTACACAACTTGAAAATTGCATTGCGTCACATTAGAAAACACATTAGAAAACACCAGATTACAGATGATTACAGCATATTTCTCTGCACCTGCGTGAAATGGAGTGGCATGATGCCACATCCAGTGATGGGATCAATGGATCAACTACCCGGTTTGAAAACAATTCGAAAAAGATCCATGGCTGCCATGGCACCTTTATGCCATGACTTTACAAATTTCCTTTGTATTTTTAACAGTTTTCGCATGCATCCGTGAATGAATGCATAATCAGATGTAGAAACGGACTATAACGACAGTCAATGATCTGTGCATCTATATTTTGCAGACATACAGTGTTTCTTGGCAAACACATGATTATTACGATTCCGAACATGTTGATCATATCTTTCCACACGCATCATATACCATGAGCACGGGTCATGGTGCAGTTCTTAGATGAGCACTTTTTGTTGTGCTCCGAGCAGGCTTTTAGCTGTGCCGCGTAGAAATGATGCAAAGGCATGTTGTCTCAGATCTCGCCAAAGAATCCGTGGATTTGTGAATCCATGAATCCCCCAAAAATGGTAACACAATAATAATGTCAACCCTGGATTAATAAACCCCTAGATTGTTTGGTTGGGAGGGTACCATTTAAGTATCATATTATGACTATTGGAGGAGTACCCCCCTAATTAATAAACCATGGTTTATTAATCCGGGGTTGACATTATCAATAATAAACAATCTCCCAGTCATCACCATTTTTATAGATACAAATAAACCATTCCCAGTCATGGAAGGTTGACATTGTTTTATCCACATGAATCCAGATGTTCCCTGTGGTTCCCGTCACATCGCCCTTTCGTCAAACGGATCGCTTAGGATCGGTGGATGGAAGCACCCACCATTGGACCAAGGCCGGCCATGGCCATGGCCGCCTGGCCATGGTCGAAAGCTTGGCCAATTTGGCCAGGTCGACAGGATGATTCTGTTGATGAATTTTTCAAGCGACCGGACGCTGGAGGATGAGGTACTATTCTATTAGTTGATCACGATTTCAGACTATGAAAAATACTATTTATTGATGTCCGGATCTTTTGGATCTTTTGGGGGGGGTGCTATAAATCACCACATTCAGAATGACATTCAGCTTTATCAGCCACTGTTATCCCAACTTTTGGTGGTGAAATTGCCACTTGTCTTCATGTATCCAAATATTCTGGTTCATATCCTATTCGTGAAAATCCTGAAAGCTATATCCGTACAGTACATGAATTCGATCATATTAAAGTCACCAATGCTAAGGATATATCAGATGGGATATTCATATATATATATATTTATATGATAGACCAGATGGGATATATCAGTACATAAATGCGACCAATTTTATATCCCATCTGGTCTATGAATGATCAAAAAGGGGGGGTGGGTCGAAACCAACCTGTTACTTTCACTGGGATGAATTTCACTACCAGCGAGCTGTTAATCGGGGTACATCGGGGTGGTTTTGACCCATGCCATGGTTAATCATTATCAGTGGCATATGACGAATGGATATGGTAGTGGGATATTGTTAAATGGTTCGAAATATGGGTAGTGGAATATTTCGAACCATATCAGTGGTAGCATTGTCAAATGATGTCAAATGACGATTACAACCAAGCCTAGTTTGAACTATTCAGTGGGATATCTCATACCCTCTGGAAACTAAGATACCTATTGAAAATCACCACCTAACATCATCTAACTAATCGATAAGTCCACGAACTAACTCGGGCATGGCTTCCAGTTTGCAAACTCTTAGTCTTTACCATTTAGGGTATCCAATTTTAGTAAGTTATAACATGTTATAACTCCATTTAGGGAATGATACCCTCATTTACCACCAAAAATTGGTCACTGGGCCCACCATCCCAGACCACCGGCACGGGACCATCACGGCGCAGCCACCGTGGAAGACCAGCTCTTTGTGCCTCGGGAATTTCGAGCACTCGCCGTGGACGCTTTGAGAGTTGGAGATGTAATAAGATATAATATAAATAAGTCACCGGAAAATTACCACAGATATTGTTGTGCCTCGGGAATTACCACAGATATCCAAATTACCAGCTCTTTGCAAGCCCAAAAATCACCGGTAATTTGGATATTTGTGGTAATTTTATATGTAATAAGCTGCGCTAATGGCAAGTTGACAACCAAAAATATCCTGTCATTTGATAATGAGGTTTCCATAGTCATGGGGGCACCCCAATAGCTGGATGGTTTATAATGGAACATCCTATGAATCAATGGATGATTTGGGGGTACCCCCACTTTAGGAAACCTCCATATATTTGTGGACATTGGTTTTTGATACTGTTAGTTGGTTTACAACTCCATCTACACATTTTTTGTCAGTATCCAACCTAGTGAAATATTCCATGTTACCCTCTAGTGATCTAACATGGCTATGGAAGCCATGGCCCATAGATTATATACTTGATATAACTATAACTAGCAAGTTGAACAAAACTTGGTTCTTAAAATGGTTGGGACATGTTGGGACTTGGTTCTTCCAAGTGTTAGGAAGGTCATTTTATGGGGAAACAGGTGGTGAAGTGTGGTGTTTACCATTTTGGTGGTAAACCCCCCATATATCACTACATGGGTAGACTACGTGGGTATGGGATGGTATGAGTGAAAACTAGAATTTGCCCAAAGAAAGGATCTTTTTTTATACAATTGTGTAGCAAGAAGACACGAGCAGTCTTGTGGGGTGCTGCTCCAATTTTGTTCCGTACCTGCATGTATATAGGTATTGGATGAAGACGCTATATCATGGGGCATGTTGATAAGGAGCAATGAGAAATACCAAGCAGTCAGACCCTCTCAAGGTCTACCCTCTGGTAAATCAACAGTTTGCAAACTGCAAAATCGCCCATAGAAATAGTGGATTTACCCATTGTTTCAATGGTGATTTTCCATGTTTTTTTGTGTGTTTACCAGGCCGGCTATCCACGGAAAATCCACCTTTTCAATGCTCGAGCCTCGCCAGATATATGGTGGTCGATGCTCGGAGAAACGCCAGAAGAACTCCGTCCTGGCAGATGTGTGGAGTCTGAAGCCCCAGTTCCGAAGCCCCACCTCCTTAAAGGTGCAGTTGGGGTGACTTTTATCGCTAGATGTAACCATACTGATGTTATAAACCTCAGAATGCCTCATAAGTTGGGAGAAACTGAGAAACTCAAAAAAAAAACCCACAATGATGGCATACTATGGCCATATACCCACTTTTTTTTAAGTAGAGCTGCACCAAGTAGCACAGCAACATCAAGTAAAGCGATGGACATCCTGGACCGGTTGGAACTTCTGCCGCCCCGATTGGTGTCATATGGAGGTTTTATGGAGGTTTTATGGAGGTACCCTAAAAAATCATCCATTTTTTTCGGGAGGATTTTTTTTTTCCATCATAAACCCATGCATTTTGGGATACCCCCCATGACTAGTCGGAAACCTCCATCAGCGCTCGATTTGACGCCATCCTTGGCAGGCTACAACTTGATTTCGCTGCGCTGGACGCTTCATGAGCCCGTGGTGGGGCCACCTGTGTAGAGTTTTTCAGCGTGTATATATGTATATGTATATGTATATGTATATGTATATGTATATGTATATGTATATGTATATGTATATGTATATGTATATGTATATGTATATGTATGTAATGTATGTATGTATGTATGTATATATATATATATATATGAAGATGTTTCAGAACGGTATGCCCGGTATGCAATGCGAAGTTCATGCTATTCCCGGTAGACTTGATCGTCTCCATGAGCGTTTCGGCGCTCACAAAAAAAGCAGCAGTGTAAGCAGTGTATCATTGTCTTTCATCATTTTCTCCATGAAAAAGCTGCAATTTCGCGGTATCACCGTATCATCGATCTCTGGGCAAAGGTCACATACATTTTGGTGTTCCCCCCATGGACTGGGCAAATTCCGGCCAGGGGGCAGCGCCAATGGCTCGATTTATGCCCGGGGTGTTCGGCAGCCCATGGAATGATTGGATCTGGGGGCTTTCCTCAAAAGAGGGACCCCAAATCATCCAAACATTCTCCGTTCTAAGGGGATTCAATTAAATTATATATATAAGGACCATTCAGGTGATTGTCATGAGTTTACAGGTGCAAAGTGGATCTGTTGGCTGTGAATTCAACAGTGGCTTGCCACTGTGGCGAAGAACAAAGTCATTGTATGTCGTCAGTTACTGCTCGATACCATCAGTGGACCATTGAGGATTCACTGCCCTATGGAGCAGATATCTGAATGGTTGGTTTGAACATCAGGGCTATTTTGCCACCCCCCCCGATTTCTATCACTTGCTGTGGGTGCGGCTTCGAGATAAAAATGGTAAAGATGAAAGGATCAACTGGAAGTAAAAGTTAGACTCCAGTTCATTGATCGTTTGACAAGTTCCCGATTCATCAATGTCCAAAAAATCTATTGCATTCTACTGAGACAGCTGCACTGGGCTGATTTTCAAGCCCGCTGTGCGCATGCTGCGCATCGCGCAGCCAAGGTCGGACATTATCTACCATGATCAACCTCACCTTGCCATTTTTGCAGGTGCTGCAGCCAAGGGTCAGAGAACCCCAGAGCCCCTGGGAGTTCACCATGCACTCAAACTGCTCACACTGCTCCAACTGATCATGAAGTTTTGCTTCAAGCTGATTTTCTGTCAAGGTTGACCGAGCAGGGACAGTACTCGCATGTTTTTACTTCGTTTGCCATCAGATCTGTTCGCCTGTTGTGCAGAATGCAGGTGAGACCCTGCCGGGGAGCACTAAGCGAACCACCTTGAACGACCTTTGGGTTTTCAATCCGCACACAGCCTGGTGCCCTAGTGCAATCCATTTTAGGCGTCGCACCCAGCAGATTGTTTTGTTCTTGAGCTTTGAAGTTCAGCGGAGCGCGGATTCGCTAACCCTGCCTAGTTTGTCTTTATTTTGAGCAAAATCAATGGCATGCAGTTTGTAATTTGCTACCGCAGGTTCACAAATTGATAGTAGGCTGAAGCCAACGTTCAACAGAAACCAAACAGCATCACATGCCAAGTGAAGATCAGATTGGACACTTGGACTCATCACAACAGAGGAGAATTTAAGACATAAATTGCTGACCACAGAAATAAACAACATGTTTTCATCACAGTCGTTGGATGATTAGGTGTTTTGTTCTTTTTTTTCCCTGTTGCCTGTTGCTATAGTAAGCAATCCGCAAAGACTTCGAAACGGGGCGTTTTCCGACGTAGACCGTGGAGGATCATCATGATTCTCAGTGATCCTCCCCTACGATATGGAAAGACTCTAGTAATCCCCAAAGAGATAGATAACTCAAATCCTACGATAGACAAGTGATGATCATTTCTTTTCTATCTTTCTTTGGGGACACCTTTATAGATTCTACCTGGGTCTCCTGCAGGGAATTTGGTCCGAACTCTTCTCCTCCACTTGCCATGAAGATCCTCAGAGCATCATCACTGTCACGGAGGCCGTGTTAAGACGGGTGTCATAGTAAAACCCGTTTGCATTTGTACAATATGGATGTGGGTCAAAATGGAAGACCTAGGGGACCACAGATGTTAGTCTAGTTTAGTATTAACCATCCAATTATTGGGGTACCTAATTTTGACCCATACCCATATGACCAGCAAACATATTAAGGCATCATAGTGGAATCGTATGGGTATTGTGGGTGTCTTTTTGATTTTTTTCCATGTAACGGAATACGATCAGCAAATGCTCAATCACCATGAGAGGGATTTGGCCAGTGAATTTACGGGGGTATAGTTTTTAGTGGAATACCAC
>Ga0126342_10013639_pt1 | contig 14370 bp, 14 predicted proteins | sample Cyp1metagenome_FD_92528 | JGI IMG/M metagenome (GOLD analysis project Ga0126342, IMG submission 92528) | Coral microbial communities from Lord Howe Island, Old Settlement Bay, Australia - Cyphastrea 1 metagenome | ecosystem: Host-associated > Invertebrates > Cnidaria > Coral ...
CACTATACATCTCATATAAATTCTCCCACCCCCGTTAAACTTCTACATTCATTGAAGATTCTTCAATAAGGGTTTAATTCTCCCACCCCCGTTAAACTCTTCCATTCATTGAAGATCTTCAATGAGGGTTCAATTCTCCCAACTCCGTTAACCTCTTACATTCATTGAAGATCTTCAATCATCATCATCATCATCATCATCAACATGCCGGGAACGTCCCTGTAAATCTCCGGGCAACACAAGGCGCCTGGCCGTAATATTACTATCACTATTACTATATATAGTTAATAGAAAATTACTATATATTACTATATTACTATCAGATCACTATTATTATATCACTGTTATACTATATCATAAATTATATCCTATTATTATTATTATCACTATTATTATTATCACTATTATATTCATAGAAATCACTATTATTAATTACTAATATAGTAGTAGTAATAATTCTGATATATTAAATATATTATCACTGATTATGGAGTAATATCATAATTATTCCATTATATCACTATTAGTCAATTGGTATGATTATTGCCAATATATGGCAAAAAATGTTCCAAACCACCAACCACGAATTATTAATTGCTATATATATACTAATTATGGAACCCCTCATACCCTCTGGTAATTTAACATAGCTATTGAAAATGACCATTTATAGTGAGTTGTCCCATTAAAAATTGTGATTTTCCATAGTTATGTTAGTTTACCAGAGGGTAATGTTAGTTTACTATTAATATTAATAACTTATTATGTTCCATATTAGTACCACTTATTATTACTCAAATGTTCCCCATATATTTTCCCATCCGGTAACGGAATCCACCGTGCTAACTGACCATCACTTCCCAGCATCGCCAAGGCACAGGAGCCTCCGGCACTCCCGGGTGGATCACCGCCTGGAGCGGGGCAAACACGGGGAAAACCAGGGAAAACACGGGGAAAACCAGGAAAAAAACATGAAAAATATGGGAAAAACCATGAACAAATATGGGAAAAAACATATGTGGGTTTAAGAAATTCATACCAACTGAAAGTTTAAAGAACTCTTGGTTTTGTGATGTTTTGTGAAATGGCTTTTGATGAAGGGACATAGGGGGTTTGAGAAGGAAGGAACATTGGGGCAACAACAGAAATTGGGCTTTTCTATGGGCATTGGACCAGCTGCAAAAAAAACGGTAATTCTGAAGAATGACACCTGGAGTTGTAATCAATAGTAATGTGGTAAACCCCGAAATAAGCATACCCCTATTTGGGATGTTTTTTGATTACCCGCACATGGTTGGTTGGTCAATGGGATGGTTCATGATTGGGTTTACCACAGTATCGTGTTTTGACGGAACTTGGTTTCTGGGTAAGCACATTGTACGATTATATTACAGTATATTTATATCATCCCTTTCTTGTTCCGTAGTTGTCATCTTCTTTGGGTAATACTCATATTACCAATGGATTGGCGGACATATCTCCCACAAATCCAATTTTTGGTCTACTCCCCCAACAAAAACCACCTGTCCCCATCTCCCTAATTCCCTGCGCGAAAAAAGCCACGCCGGGTGCACGTGAAGCCGGGAACCATCGCCGTTGGGAGACAAATCTGGCGTGGATGGGTTTTGTATGGTTTTGTTAACCGCTATGAATGGGAGAGGGATTCCCATTCCATCCTATTTAACGGGAAAATAGGCACATTGGATGCACACGACATAGTACTTGGGTATAGTTGATATGAGAGTTCTCAATATTTTACAATGGGATACATCCGGTTGATGCAATGATAATTGTGACAGTTCTCAACTTTTTCTCTCAATGCCATTCAAACTCACTACCAGTATCTTGAATCGGAGTGGCTGGGCAACAGGATCGAACCCACTTCTCAGTATGGGACATTCGAAGGATAAATAAATTTAAATAATGGATATCGGTCAAAACCCTCAAAGTCTGGCTCTCGCAGCAAAGTCTGGCTTGGGATAGTGGATGTTCATCCACTATCCCAAGCCGGTAGAATCACCCACCTTTTTTTGGGCCAAATTGAGATTCGCATTACCAGTGTGGTTCCTGAATAATGATCATGGACGATGGCCCAATGCTGCAATGCTGACCATTGCCAGACTGCAGGACGGCGTAGCAGCAAAGCATCCCCTTGTCCCATTCTTGGAGTAATGTGCCAAAGCAGCTACGATTCGATCTTGCCTTTCTGATACTTCTATTATCTTCTATTCATTTTAAGTAGATGTTTCAAATATATGGGATGCCATGGTATACCCATGGTATACCCATGGTATACCCATAACTGCCCAGTAAACATAGCTCCATCGGGGCCCAGCATACACCATCGGATCACCATCGGATCGCCTCGAAAAATGATGTAGCCAAGCAAAGTGATCTCGACCTGCATCGACCGGCTGCGGCTTTTGAATAAAATTTGGGAGGTGCCCTCTGGTAAACTAACTTGGCTATTGAAAATGGTGATTTATAGTGGATTTACCCATTGAAAATGGTGATTTTCCATAGTTATGTTAGTTTACCAGAGGGTAGGATTTGGAAGGGATGGGAGGATTGAAAGATATCGAAACTTGTGATTTACCCAGTTGGGTCATATGCGACGAGCAATTCCCAAGGGAATTCCTACCAAGCACAGGTGGAAATCCTTGACCCAATTTCGCAGGGCTCAGGACACTGGTGCAGTTGTTCATGTTCTATGGCTCACCATTGCCACGGCCGACAGGGGGCCTTTGAGGGCCGGTCAGCAGCAGGTTCAGTGGCGTCCTCTCCGCCAACTTGTTGTCCATTTTGGGGTTCTTGCGTCCCCACCGCTTTATTGAACGTTCTAGCGTCTTCACTGCCTTAGAGACAGAGCAAACATAACGACCATGTACAACCTGGCCATCTTTTCGTTGAAACATCTGGTCGTCGAGAACCCAGATAGCTGTTCCCACCGCTTCTCACAGAGCGTGAGCCTTTCGAGCAATGGCTGGCTCGCGAACCTGCATCGCCAAACGTTTAGCCGGGCTTTGTAAAGCCCAGCTTTCTCAGCTGCGCTGTTCTGGTTGTTTTTTGTAGAACTCTCTTCACAAAACGTTTGACTCTGGCTGTGCATGCCATTTCTTCTTCAGAAACTCCTTCCCCTGTCGCCTGTCACACACCACGATATCTGGTTTGCAAATGCTTTTCATTCATTCTAGTCCTCATTTGCTGATTTTGCTGGATGTCTAACTAGGATTTTGGTTTGTCTGAAGATGGGCTGTACCACCAGTAAAAATACAATTTTAATAGGAAACGGAAGATGAACCAGAGGCATCTAGGTTTTTCCTCCGCTAAATTCCTAATTTTAAAAGATCATCCCAAATTTTCATGGTTAATCCCATTATATTTCATATCCCAAAAAATATCATGAAATATCCCAGGCTATCCCGCTTTATTATAAACCACCGCTTTTCATGGTTTAAATTACCATCAGTTCTCTTGGCTCATCCCAATAGCTGTAAACTAACATAGCGAACATTGCCATAGACGTGGTTGATTGAGCTATTAAAGATGTCAATTTTCCATAGTTTGCTGTATGTTTACCAGAAGGTAAACGACATTTCACCACCAAATGTAGGGAATATAATATATAATTATACTATTTCTGTTGCTTCATCATCCATTCTATATCCCAAAAATATGGCAGTGTGTCAAAACCTTGTACCCCTGGTGAACATCAAAATAGCTGGTAAATGGATGTTCACCGCCCATTAAAATGGTATTAATAGGTATTGATCCATACCCATATCCCAATACTATTCCTATGATATCCCAATAACAGTGGCATCTCTCCATTTCGGGACTTCCTCTGACATCCCGACCTTCACTCCGCGTTGGGTCTTGTTGTCCAGTTCCAACTCTTTCTCGGTCATCTCGTCCTGACGGACGGATAAGATGCAAAACATGGCAAAACAGGTCATGAACAATCAAAACATGTGAATTAACCCACACAAATTGTGGTTTAATATGATAGAATATCGTTTGATATGGTTTAATCATGTTTAATCATCATCCGAAAGCGCTTTACCATGAAACTAATGTGGCGATTCAACCAACATACAGGGAAAACTTGGGAGGTCTTCATGGCCATTCCAAAGGTGGGCGGCGGAACTGCGCCGCCAGTTCATATTGTTGGCGATATACCATTATATGGGTAGTTAGTTGGATCACCATCATAATATGTAGATATAATGAATAGACATCTGGTTGGTGGTTTCAACCCCTCAAAAATATTAGACAGTTGGGGTTACTATTCCCAATAGATGGAAACATAGAAAATCTTCCAAACCACCAACCAGGTAGATATAATGAATAGATATGTTTTAATATGTTGCCGTACGTATATGAACTGCTCCAATCCATATCCTCATTACCCTCTGGGAATTTTACTTCGCCATGGAAAATGACCCAGGTGTAGATGATTTACCAAAGGGTATCTCCAGATGAAAGAAATGGATATCTCATGATAAAACTCCCCCCAGAACTTTGTTGTGAACCGCCAAAGCAGCTCATTTTTGATGGTTATATTCCAGTATATCCCCATTCTATTCCCGTAAAATTGTTTGTTTTATACCAATGCTCATGGTAGTGGTTAATTAATGTAGCTCATACATACCCATACTAGTATCATGCAACCCGAATCCCCCGTGTACCCCCGAGGATTATAACTGCTATCTGCATTGTTGATGAGTCAAACTCCAATGTTTTCTGGGTTAAATACCCACAATTTAACGGTTACCATCCCCTCAAATTAACATAGACCCTGCCAAATAGGGGGTTGGAAGATTAGTTTCCACTTAAACATTGCTTTTTTTCAGGGTCTATGTTATACTTAGATTTATTGGAGGGTACCACATTTCAGTCCGTCCACCAACCATAGCTGCCATAGCTTCTCCGCCTCCAAAATCTGCAATCTCTGCTCTTCGATGTGGTACCTCCCCGGGCCCGATGGTGTTTCAGCTTTTTGGGTCTACTCCCATCCCCCAAAGATTCAGTAACACCTTTTTTGGGCGCCCGAAATGAAACAATCCACTACTAAAACCAAGGTTTCCAAGGGATTATGAACTATTGGGGGATGGAATTAAGAAAGGCTGGATAAAAAATCGTGAGGTTGAGTCCATGAGAAAGTGATGTTTGCCTCCAAAAAATACAAATCTACCCTCCACTAAACAATCATAGACCTGAAAAATCCACCATGAAAGGTAGATCGTTTCCTTGAATTTTCCGCTGGATTGTCCACATCTTTTTGGTTGACCATCCAAAAACAGAAAAAAAAAATATAACGTATCACGAGCTTTTAGTAGGGCTTCACTGAGAGCGCCTTTTTGCAGCTGCTGCGCGGCTGATCGACTGCGCCAGTTGCAGTTCGGCCGCTGGGTTTGCGCCCTTGCCTTGCAGGACGATGCGGCCCCGACTGCTTTTGCCCCCTTGGTTTGAGACGCGAAGTGCCCTTGGCTGCTTTCCCTTCGCATAGATTTGCTGCCATCCCACCGTAGGGCTCGTCACCGAGTGGGTTATTGTGGAATCCTCACCCCTGGTGCCCTTGCCACGACGCTCCGGCCACCATCTGACCGTGTGGCCACGCCCCTTTCGGAGCTTCTGGGGGCTCCCATGCGGAGTTCTCATCTTCTTCTGCAGGTGGAGGTTCGTCAGTCCCACGACTTTCCATCTTTGTGGGGGGTGCTATAACCATAAGTTATCTGGATAAATCTACACCTGGTTGGTGGTTGAGCCTACCCCTCTGAAAAATATGAAAGTCAGTTGGGATGATTATTCCCAATATATGGAACAATAAAAAATGTTCCAAACCACAAATCAGTATATACAATAATTCATTTGGAATAGTTGCCTTCCTAACGACCATTCATATAAATGTTTGACTGGTAGTTGATGCCAATTGATCCAAAATAGTTTAGGTTCCTGTGACTGGTGGAGGGGGGGGCCCTCTGCTGTGTCATTTTTTTCCCACACCCCATTCTTTTGAGGAGGAAACACACTAGGTCCATGAAAAAAACATCTTGTCGGCCCACGTTTTTTTATTCAACTTCCTCCTACTATAGCTGCTTTATCTTGCTTAGTTTCATTCACCTTCAATCATCAGAATACCCAAAGAATACCCAATTCCCCAAAGTATCAATTTCCGTATAAGACCCAAATAAAGATGGTAGGCCATGAGCAACTCAGATCCCCAATAGTAGGTTTCTTTGGAAGATTTCTTTTGACTTATTTGAAAGTACATTGATATGAATTGATAATTGATATGAATTGATATCCTTATTTAAGTTTATGATCCTTGTTTTCCCAAAGTCCTTAAAAAATCGAAGTCCTTTCTTTCTTTTCCATGCACTCGACGTTTCGGCGTCAAACAGCTCGACGGCAGCTGCCCGCTTGTTTTCGGAAAGGGGGTCTCCAGGATTCATCACCCTACGCTATAATCAGCATCCAACATGAGTTATGACATTAGTAGCTAGTTGATAATTAGCATAATTGGGGGGGAAACACCATTTGTTTAGGGGTTGCTATAATCATATTTACATGTTAGCTCATCCACAATAATCCCCATTCAACCTCGATTTCCTTCGTGGATTTTCCAGCAAACCATGTATCTGTTGGGGCTTCCCCATGGATTTGCCCAGTCACTGGAGCTGTGGAAGGCCCGCGATGGTCGAGTGAAAACCAATGCCCTGGCTTCGTGTGGCTTCCGTGTGTTGGCCAGAAGAAATTGGAGAGTTGGAGGGTATACCCTCTGGTAAACATACAAAAAACTATGGAAAATCACCATTTTAAATGGGAAAACTCACTATAAATGGCCATTTTTCAATAGCTATGTTAAATTACCAGAGAGTATAGGTATAAGTTATGAACATGGGCGGTTGGTGTACCCTCCAGTAGACTAACAATCAGATGTGGGAACAATACCATATCAGCTAAAAAGCAACCCAACAAAAAGATAGAACCATATAGAACAGTGATTTCACTGAGTTTTCCTAAGATTTTACCCTCTGCTAAACTAACAGTTTGCTATTGAAAATGATCATTTATGGTGGTTTTACCTCGTAAAAATGGTGATGTCCCATAGTTTTCTGATGTTTTCTGTATGTTTACCTAGGATTTTACTGAGTTTTCCCAGGATTTTACGTGTAAAAAAAACAACATCTGTCTGTCGCGGGGTGCGTGCTCTGTTTCTCGGTTTCACCCGCCTCGTAGAACTGCTCCACGGAGGCGGCCAGCATCGGTTGATCCACCTGTACCAGTGGGTTACTATAATATAACTATACGAAAATACAATTATAGTTATATTAAGCATATTATCATATATAGTAAGTGTATATAAGCATATAAAAAAAAAAAAAAACTATACTCATGGTTACCATATAGTAAGTGTATTTTTAGTCATATTATCATATGATATAGTATAATAGTTAGAACTTATAAGGAACTAGAATATACTAATAAGCAACTATAATGGATAATACTTATACTAGTGTGGTGACAATATACTATACTAATGCTTTATCTACTAATTTACTATACGAATGGGTTATAATAAAGTATTATAAAGTATACTGTGACATGAGATACCGTTACTATACTAATTTACCATAGTTTATTTTAACCCATTAGTAGAGTATATTAGTATATAAAACCATATAATTTGGGGGATATATTGCCTTACATAGCCCAAAAACATAGCCTCTGGTAAGCGAACATAGCTAAATCACCAATGTTCATAGGAAAATTAATAATGAAATCCCATTCATCATCCAGTAATCATCCATTACCCTCTGGTAAACATACAAAAAAAACGATTGAACATCACCATTTTTAAGAACGGTAAATCACCGAACTGTCGAACTGACCATGGCTTCACGTTCGCAAACTCTTCGTTTCCAGATCATCCAGATCTCCATGGTTTCGAGCTGTTTCGTGGCGAAAAAATGCCATGAAAATTCATCATTTGCATTGCTGGAAATCCCATGGAAATCCTATGGAAATCACCATGAAATCCCGAAAAAAGACATCATGATTCCCAGCGGCCATGATTTCGAGCCTCAAAAATGGCTCGCTCCTTGGGTTTCATGGTTCTCACAGCAAGGTCAAAGCCCTGAGGTGGACAGGAAAGGGCACCGGTGCAGTAAAACCCATGGATCTTTCAAAATAGTACAATGCTTCAACTTTGGATGATTTGGGGTAGCCCTATTTCAGGACACCTCCATATATATATATATACACATGCAAGTAATTGTAATACTGTAAGTATAAGGTGTAAGTGTGGTTATATCAAGTTATATCCCAATATCACAGGGGTTACAAGTTACAACTACCATAACTGCACCCAGTTATGACCCAATCGGCGATTGGGTGGCTTCCATTTTTGGCTCCCGATCTCAGCTGGCGTCTTCTCCATCCATTTTTGCGGGTGTATGATTTTGAAACCATGTTTGTATAAGAGAATTACATTAAAATATCTTAGTAAAGTAAGATCCATATGTAAACATACCATTTGAAATACATTAAACCCATGTACATACCATTTGTAGATCCATAAAAAAACATTAAGAGAATTGTAGTATATTTTAGTATAAGTAAAATACCTTTCAACCACAAGAAATGTTTTTTTCCACTTTTTGCGGTATGAAAACAGTGACACCGTTGGGGTATTAGGAAATCCGGTATCAGGTCATTGTCGATTTCCATGGGATACTTAGACACAAAACATGCCAAGTCTGTGCTTCCCAGTCTCCAATGTTGTCTTGTACTGATCAGGTATACCTATTGATATAGCATTGAAATATCAAGTTACATTCCTATATGTATATAAACACCCATAACATCATAACTGAACTGGGAATACATCCCAAAAAAATTGGGGTTGTATCCGAAATATCTTAATATCACTGGGGTTACAACTACCATAACTGCTTGGGAGTGCAGTTCCAGTGAAGCAATTAATTGGAGATCAAGACCATAGTGATAGCGGTTATATTCCGACTTATGGGGTTTTAAATCCTATGGTTACAACCGTTTTTTCACCGCCTGCACCAAGTAGTTCAACCGAAAAACGAAACTCCTGCGCCTTGTACATGCCAGGATCCCCCAGAAACCAGCGCACTGGGCGTTTCTTCACCTTTCACAGGAATTGGTGCATTGACGACCAGAAACCATAAATCATGGACACGGGAAGATCATTGAAAATTGGGGATATTCATGGATATTCTGTGGGAAATGAGAAATTCTATGAGAAATCATGAGGTCTCTCACCACTGATAATTATTTTACCCTCTGGTAAACTAACATAACTATGGAAAATCACCATTCTGGGTAAATTATAATAATTCACTAACCTGAAATAAGGCCATTTGGGGATGATTTCCCTTACTAACCATGATTCCAGTGAGGTCGCAGTGAGGTCGTTATAATTTACCCAGACCATTTATAGTGGATTTTCCCATGGAACATGGTGGATCTTTCCATAGTTTTCTGTATGTTTACCAGAGGGTATACTTCGCAAGCCTCAGAACGATCGATGTGTCGGTATCATTTCGCCCTCGACATATCTCGACATGAATTCTGAGGATCCAACTCCTCCAACTGGCTGCGAAAATTTGACAAAGCTGAAGCCACATAACCCGATACCGCTTGGTAGGTACAACCCATGACAAGCTATATATATATATGTATGTATGCATACATATGTATATATATACATATATTATATATATACATATGTATATACACTCTCTCTGTACGTACACTCCACCTCAGACTCCATATAAGTTTTACCCTCACAAAAACACTCCATAAAAAAAAAATAATAATTACATATAATTACTATAGAATATATTAGAATATCATACATATACATAATATTGAGATTAGACAAATGGGATCATCATCCCAGGGAAACCAGCTCTGACCCAGCGAAGCCGCAGCGAAAGAAGTTATGACTCAGGCGCCTTGCGGTAGAAATCGCCCACCAGGCGTGGAGCTTTTCCAGCTTCCTGTGGGATTTCATGGATGTCAATGGATGTTGGTGGTTGGTTATAACTTACTGGTGCTTCTTAGTAGGGAATGGATGGGAATTGGGGTTGCTAGGACAACAAAAATATCAGTTATAGATAGTTGTAGTGGATCATTCCCTCATTCCCTAAGCACAAGCAAGCAATTCATGTAGCCAATCATGGTGATATTTTATGGGGGATATCTTAAATGCGACGAAATATGTAGCCAACAATAACCAACTACAGTATATGATCTTTAAGGTCAACTGGTGGATTACAATACGACCTGACCAGTTGGTTCACCCAATGTTCAGCGAAACATTGGGCCGAATCCTTGGGGGAACCGAAACCCAGGTTGGATAGAAGCTCAAACATAGTCCAGACCATATCAGGCAAGGAAATGATAGAATCTACTACCTAGGAGGATCCACAAATCTTGGCCACATCATGTTGAATTGAGTCCGTATTTTCACGCAAGTTGGTTGATATATGTTGATATTGCCAATGGGTTGGGAGGAGACCTCAACCCGAATCGACTCCTGTTTTTGATTCTCTTTGCATCTTTTACCATCCTCCCAACTACCATATTTCAGTCATAAGAAATGGAATTGTGCAATAGGCTCAACACTACAACATCCACTCTATCCTGCCATTTCTTTGCTGAATCCCCCTGCCTGATCCAAAAAATTCACCATCTCCATGTACTCCTGGTGAAAAAAGACTGCTTGCTGCATGCCCGGGACCAAAAAATTCTCGGTCGATGGGAACTCTTCGGTGTGAAACAAATGACAGTCATCAAACAAACTCGTCTATCAGAGGTGATCAAAATCACGCGCGAGAGGTCTGATGGGGAGTGATTTTTCTGGGGCAAGGTAGTGTGATTTTTACTGTAGTGTCCAACGTGTGAGTACAAATGCAAGATAGATGACCTAGTGATGCTCCACGATTTAGGCAGCATAATGCACCAAAACAAAAATACATAATTCAAAATCATGTTATACTGAAAATCATGCTATACTTTGCACTATATATTTTGGTAGGATTTCACTTTTCTAATACTTTTCTATCTTTTGGGCTACATGCATACACAAAAACAATGTACCACAGATGAGCCAGGCTGGATTACCAGAGAGTTTCTGGTTGGTGGTTGAGCCGACCCCTCTGAAAAATGATGGAGTACGTCAGTTGGGATGATGAAATTTCCAATATGATGGGAAAGTCATAAGAGCCATGTTCCAAACCACCAATCAGTATATATCTCATTAACCATTATTAACCACCATTAACCACCATTGACCACCATTAACCACCATTAACCACCATTAACCACTATTAAAAGCCATGTTTTCCACATCCCATCATGTGAATTCAGGAGAGATCCCATGACTTCCGGAATCCTGGACCGGAATGTCACTCTATAGGAAGCGACCTAAACATGTATGCCCTGAAGGCCAAACACAGAACTCTCAAGGCCAAAAAACTGGCGCTGTGCTGGGCATTGTATTCCCCCAATAGCACTCTTAGATGATTCTTTTCATCCAACGAAGGATTTTCACAGAACAATGTCGATTTCTGATAAAAGACATCATCTTACCATCATATGGTTGGTGCATGTGGGTGCAAATAACTTCAATAACTATGGTTTATGATTGGTTTATGATACTCATACCATCCTAACGATAGTTACTATGGCGGTTTTCTAAAAAAACAACTTTTACTGAGGGGGACCCCACTTTCTGGGAAGCTCTTGGTGGCTCCAACTGGCTCCCCTAGCGCCTTACCGCTCCCTCCTAACCACTGAGTGTCGTGTCTTGCAAGGCAATCTTGACCCTGCAAGAGTTCCTCCACATCTTTGGGGATTCCCGCAAGATCACAACAAGAATCATCCAGTTAAAAAAATGTGGCAATTCACACTTCACTACAATTCCATACAATTCCCACATTGTTCGAATCAAATCTAAATAACAGGCCAACAGAATTTTTGGATCTCACGAGCTCATCAACCAAGGCCGGCCTTCAGCTCATCTCGTGCTTGCTTCGTCTGTGGAAATGGCCTCGCAGAAGCCGGTCTATGGGGCTATGGGGCTGGGGTCAGTCATGAGGAAAAACATGGCCAAGAGTGGGGCAGAAGAAGTACCATACATCAGCATCCTACCAGAGGGAGACATTTCCACCATAATTGATTTCAATTCATATCCCAATCATGCTTTTAAAAAAACAGCTTGGATATGCTTGGATATGGGTCAAACCATTGGGTAGCCCAAGGGTACAGTACTTGATTCCTATTTGGCCTGAAAAGCTGGAGATTACTCGCAAGTCTCAGAATTTACGGGTCCAAAGTTGTTTACCCTCTGGTAAACTAACATAGCTATTAAAAATTGCCATTTATAGTGAGTTTTCCCATTCAAAATGGTGATTTTCCATAGTTACGTTAGTTTACCAGAGGGTACCTGAGAATCTCATGACATGATTCCTGTCGCAATTCATTTGTCACTGGATGTTTGATCAACAAAAACACCCCGCTTGACGGATCTGCAGCCATACCTCACCTGAAAAAAAAACCCTTGCCAACAAGTGTTCCATATCAAACAAATCCTTGGCAAAAATGGAACTTCTGAAGCACCGGAGCCTGTACTCCTTGCTATTGTACAACTCTTCACCTGGCCGCAGTGGGGCGCCATGACGATGGCCAATTGGGATCTTTCGATCTTTGCCAAAGATGTTGAATTTCAATATCAATCATCCCGGCCATTCCAATGGTAAAAACACATCCAAGTGGCTACTTGATTGTCAATCAATCAAATCAGTCCATGATTGTCGATCTTTAATTTCAAATCAATGGTAGTCATAGTCGGCCATCGGTTTCCAACGATTTCAATGCCAGTGGCGCGCTGTTCACTTCCAACACAGCCGTTGACACAACCGCGGTATCTACTCATCACCCCCCATTCATTACGCAGTGCTGCCAACATGTTTTCATTGACCATTGATAGCGACATTTTCCATAACATGAGTGCTTGGCGGCATTCCTAAGTGCCTTTCCCAACAAACATGGTCATGCCGCGTTCCTGCAGGTTTTGCATTGTGCGCACCATATTGCGGAGACTGTGAAGTAGTGTTTTTTGCTCTGTGCTAGTTGCTCAAAAAATGATTTTCCGAAAACTATTGTCGATGGGTCCCATTGGCTGGTTGATGTCAACATTTCCACACTGGGTCAAACATCAAAAACAATCAAATGTAGTATAGAACGAGGTAGTATAGAACGTTTGGGTTTCACACTATCTCAGATAGAGGTAGTTGGGTTTCACACGATCAAACGAGATAGCATAAAACGCCCATCTTTGCAACTTAGTTGTTGAAATTTTCTAACCCATCTCCCTACGGCAGGCAGTTGCAGGTGGGGATATCTAACTATATTTCCTCGATTAATGCCTTTCAACAACTCAACCTTTTGAACCAAACATTCTCCAAATAACACCATAAATGAATTGGTTGCAAGTGTTATGTGTATATATATATAGTAAATTAACCAATATATATATTATAATGATATATATATATATATATAAATACATAATAAAATGATATATATATATATATATAATATCTAATTATATATATAATATCTAATTATATATATAATATCTAATTATATATATATATATGTTACACGTACATTATTATTACTGCCAGAAAAAATAGAGTTTGGCCACATCTAATCTTAAAAAAACGTTGCGCAAAAAACAACTTTTGACCTTTTGGTGATCTCCCTGCACCTCCGTGAGAGCTGATGATCATCTGACAGGTGACCACCACCTGCGAACGGAACAACCAGTGAGGGGGTTGTGTTCAATGGGAAATCATAGGATCATGTGGGATATACCGTCCAATAATCAAACGTGGCGATGGAACACCTACCATTTAGTTTGACGATTTTCCCAGCTAGAATCCTGCATGTATAGAAAATTTACCATGTTTGACTACCGGAGGGTAAAAGGCTTTAACACTGCTTGATGTTTAAGTGGGGTCCCCGTCACATGGGGGAAAATCATGGGATAATTCCCCACCTGCCAGGTGAGGGTTGTTAGATTTTGTCAGAGTTGTTCTTCTCCTCCTCCTCGTTCTCCTCCACCACCTCTGCCTCCACTTCCATGTCCACTTCCGCCTTGCCAACTCTTCGGCAAGCTCTTCGCCAACTTCCGCACGCAGTGGCACCGCTGGACCTCAACCTGGGACCTTCCGAGCTCAGTGAGCACCGCTGGACCTCAACCTGGGACCCTCCGAGCTCAGTGAGCACCGCTGGACCTCAACCTGGGACCCTCCGAGCTCAGTG
>Ga0126342_10013640_pt1 | contig 14368 bp, 10 predicted proteins | sample Cyp1metagenome_FD_92528 | JGI IMG/M metagenome (GOLD analysis project Ga0126342, IMG submission 92528) | Coral microbial communities from Lord Howe Island, Old Settlement Bay, Australia - Cyphastrea 1 metagenome | ecosystem: Host-associated > Invertebrates > Cnidaria > Coral ...
CATGTCACACACAGGGAAACAGGTTGGGAAAACAGTGGGTCCAAAGAGACAGGTCTGGAGTACGATGGATTCATAGTATATGTACATTTTCTGAATTTGGGTAACTTGGAGCTAGAAATATATATTATTGAATATAATAAATAACATTTAACATATAATGTAAAATATAATATATATAATATAATATAATACATAATATAGTAAATAACATTATATATATAATATAATAATATATATAGTGTCAAGTGAGGATTAATAAACCCCTCCCGATCAATCAACCACCACTGCCCCCAAAAAAATTGTAATTTAAAACAGGTGGTCCCCCCTGATTAATAAACTGTTTGGCCTACCCCCGATTAATAAACCACCAGTGCTGAAATTTACCCTTTTATCCAACAATTTTTATGTCCAATTCTATTTATTTCCAATTGTTTTTTAGATTTTGTTATCATCATTGTTATACCTAAGGTTTAAGTCGATCATTGAAAATTTCAAAAAACAACTATTCCCCAAATGATCGATTTCTAATTAACATCTCTATAAAAAAACATCAGTTTGGTCCCCCATTAATAATAATCAGGGTTTGCCCCTGATTAACCAACCACCATGTTCCTAATGTGTTTTCTTTAGATTTGCCTATTCATTCCCAATGTCCCCCATAGCTTTCAGCCAATTGACGTAAGCCATATCCAAAATTTTATGGTTCAGAGGCCGTTTGTTTAGGGGGGAACCAAAAAAGACCTTGCAAGGTCTACCCTGACCTTCTTGGGGGGGGTTTATTAATCCGGTGTTGGCATTATATATATTATATTTTATATAATACATCAGAATCTTGACACACAATGGTACACTGTTTCCCTGATCCCATGATATGGCGAATAGCTACTCATGATATGCTACAATAGCTACCCATATATCATTGCCAGGTATATCCTCCAGTGTCGTGGCGTTTCTGGAACCCAACAATTTCATGGAGGTTCTAATTAATGGTTAGTAATGCTTTGAAATGCTTAGTAATGGTTAGTAAATGTAATGGTGAGTAGTGCTTAGTAGTGCCTAGTCATGCTTCGTAACTTCGTTCCCATCACCGAGGCCAGGATACATCGGCATCCTGAGGCAACGGCAACGATAGGCCGAAATCCTTTTTTGGGTTTCTGCTACTGCTATGATTTATATAACTTACTTCACCACCAAATGGTGATTCAACATGGATTTCATGGTCTACCTGCTGGGACTAAAAGTGAATGAAATGAATGACCTCTGCTCAGGGAAATTATGTATCGATGGGTATAAATGGGTAATGTTCAATTGCTATGTTGGTGTACTGGAGGGCAATATGAGACTTCAGGGCCAGCTGCAGTCGTTTTAAACTGTGGATGCTGCGACGCTACTAGGCATCTGTATGTTTTGCCAGATTTAAATCAGAAGCACTCTAGCTAGTCGAAAGAATCAGACGTTTCAGAAAACTGTTTTTTTCGTTCTTGGAAACTCATGATGTCAGCCTGCTCTTCTGTGGATGTCGCAGGGAAACAACGAAGATAGCTGCCCAATGAAACAAACGGATAACAGTAGTTATGTAGTAGCTATGCATCCTTGAACTCCATGAAGTTCAACCGGGATTCTCCGGGATTCCAAATGAGAAATTGATGAATCTAAGAAGAGACATCGCGACTGACAAGTGCATCAAGTGCATGTTGAAGACCGAAGAACTCTGGGGAAATGAAAGTGATATCGTGATACCAAAGGAAACAACATCAATCACCATCATTTAGTTATTCTTTTCCACTTGGCACTGAACCGATTGAAATATCAACACCAGTTCTTCTTGTCAGCATCGAGCCAAGAGAGTAAATATGTAGCCGCTGAATTGGTCAATTGTAAGCCATGGCCAAATGGTACCAAGGAAGCCAAGTGAAAGGCACGCTCAACTCAAAGAGATGAGAACCTCATAATCTGGTTTATTTTGTGATAGCGGGGCATACAAACAAACAACTCTCTGTTTCCCTTTCCCTCTATTATGTATGTATGTATATTATATATATATATATATTTATATATGGGTAAATTATAATAGTTCACCAACCTGAATCTTGCGGCCATTTGGGGATCATGTCCTCTTACTAACTATGATTTCCAGTGAGGTCGCAGTGAGGTCGTTGTAATTTACCCAGATATATATGTATATACTCACCAGAAAGGAGTGAAACTCCAAACCAGAAACAAAACCAGATTTCTCCCGGCAGCATTTTAAGTGCGACTGTCCAGCCCATAAAACAACTCCAAAAACCCATCCGGACGAATGAGATGACACTTCCACCGGAGTATTTCCATGTTGTGAACTCGGAAGATGGTTTCATGTATTTGCATAATTATATTATATATATAGATATTATATTATATATATAGAATAGTTGATATGTTATATATATTATATATATTATATATATATATATATATATTATATTATTCATTATATATTATATTAGATATATATATATATTATTATATATTATGTATATATTATATCATGTATTGTATATATTATATTATATTTTGTTTATGTTATATATTATATATTAAATATTAGATATTATTCATTATATATTATATATGATATAACATACACAAACTAAAATATACAAATAATTATATAACTACAAATAATCATATACATAGATATATAGAATCTAAAACATTATAGGATTACATAATCTATTGCCCCATATTGAATGCATCCAACACACCCATCGTATTGTCGACTTCCGCCCAGCGTCACATTCATCAGCAGTAGGGTGCCCCCGAGACCTCTCAGCACAACTTCCTCGTGACGGAGGTCAGAATCGTTGCTGGTCAATTACACGGGACAGTTTCACAACAACATCATGTCCCCATACACCAGAAATATACATAGATATACCTAAATCATCATGATTGATGTGGTTGTCTCAACAGAAAAAACAACGTATAAAGGTAGAATATACCTATATATATATACTATATTACACCATCTCCCCAACTAGCATGGACCATTGGCCGACCTTTTTTTTAACAGAAACACTGGGGGATCATCGTTGGCGATTGCAATGATTTTTACTACCGGTTACCCTCTGGTAAATTAACATGGCTATGGACAATATTGCCCATGTACAGATGATTTTCCCACTAAAACCTCCATTTATATAATGGATTTTCCATAGCTATGTTAAATAATCAGATGGTACCTGTTACTACCTTCTGGGTACTCAGACCTGGCAACGAAAAATCGTTGCATGTTCAATGGGTTATCCACAAATCAAGGATTCCTCTTTGCCAGCTTAGACTACCTGAGGGTAAGCCCCGTTGGTTGTGGCCAGCTACGCCAAGCTCGACCAAGGTGCTGGCTCCATAGGATACGATGGGCCTGCTCGGGCCAATCTTGTCCCCTGCCAAAAAGGTTTTCATATGTTTTCATGCAGTTTCCTCCATGTTTTCAGGTCCACACCCACAAATATAATGAACAAAGTTGGTGCTATATCTCATGAAACATCCACATTTGTTGATTTTCCATGAATTCTATTCTCAATATTTTTGTTGGATATTCATTGAAATTTATATCGAGTTGCTATCCACATTTATCGAATTGCTATATATTATGATATTTTCCCATGATATCCACTATCATGATTTTCCCAAATAGCAATTCGAATTGCTATAGATCATGATTTTCCCATGATATCCTCAATATTCACTGCTTCTATCTTCATCTTTGGTCGGCCACCTGCATTGATGATGGCCTGCAGCAACGGATCCTGGCTGATCATGTCCCCATGCAGTCTGGATGTGTATATTGGGTACGGTATATTTATATTGGTATATTAATATTGGGTATATTGAATATATCAATATATGCTATATATATAATGATATTGTGTAATGACCAAATAGGACTATTGTGTCCATCGGGTATAGATAGTATAGATAGTACAATATTGAACAAAGACCACATGATAGTCAAATGAACTTATACAATGGGTTTGTCTTGAAATGGTCAAGAACCAACATGATTCAAACGGTTGTGTTTAATGGGTTTGCATAACACTCAACCACTGGATTTGGTGGTACCACTGGATCTTGTGTATAAGGGGCTGAAAAAAAGGTCATTATCAATATGATGATTCAATATAACCATAGACTTGACTGTAATTGATAATCATATTGGTGACAATACTATAGTGTTTACAATGATAACTTGGTATAATATATGCTGTATATACTGTATATAATTACAATAATGGTGCAATAATGGTAATGATATTACAATATATTACAATGATAGTCGGCTGAATTATCCATATAATGCCCATGATGGCCTATAATATTGCTGATACTTGGTAGATGATTGAAGCTGGAAATAGTTATCACTATCGTGTTGTTGAAGCTAGATCGTCCATCTGTATGATTTGGATGATAATACAACATGGCTGATAACTGCATGACATATCGTCATTACCTGGAATGATCAGGGGGATGATACCCTCTGGTAATTTAACATAGCGAACTGGACAATCACCATTATTAATAGGTAAATCAACTATTTTCATGGCCATTTTCCATAGCTATGTTAAATTACCGAACTGGTTGGTAGTTTCAACCCCTCTGATAAATATGCTCGTCAGTTGGGATGATTATTGCCAATATATGGAAAAAAACATGTTCCAAACCACCAACCAGCGAATATATTCATCCCATGATTAGCCGGTGGTCTGCTCCTCGATGTCTGGAAGTTCAGAGAAGCCCTCAGCCCCGACGATCACCTATCAGTGGAACCATTGGTTCGGTGCCACCGAATGCTTGGAGAAAATGCAGAGGTGAAACAATGTACGCGTACATAACATTACCGGTTGGTGGTGCAATAACCATCTTGAAAAATATGAAAGTCAATGGGAAGGATTATCCCATATATTATGGAAAAAAATGTTCCAAACCACCAACCAGATTGTATAAATGATTAGTTACATCTTATGTAAGTCTAAATGTATATCATTTGGAATCGATAAAAGCATCACATGAATTGGATGTTCTGGGAAAAGAGCTGACGACATTATATCGAATCATTCTGCACTTTTGGGGGGTTCAACCGTTCAAATGTTTGAAACTGGGAGCCACTACAGTGTGTTTTTCCATCCAATTGAAATTTCTTTACAGTGTATGTAGTCCATACAAACAAATTGTTGTGTTGCATGATATTGTTCTTTACATAAAGACCTCACTCATATGTGTGTGTGTGTCTTTCCTGAATCCTCAGAAGTTCTCCTTTCTGGTGCTAATCTTTGACACCTCTCAAATATGGCACAAATACCTACAGTTGTATTTAAATAACCTTGGCCCACCCAAAATCAATCAAATAACATCAAATAACCAAGAATTAACTGATGCTGGCTGGGAGGCTGGGTTGAACTCAGGTGATGTTTCCCTATGGTTCCATTGTAAGGGAACAATGCCCCCAAACTCCCAGCCCTTCAACCATGGTTCCAACTTGGATCCCCCAGCGGATGATGACGGGTGGTTCCCAAATTCTTCCCGGCAGTGTTTCCCCTAAAACCTTCAAACGCAAACACATCCAGTTTATTTTAAGGTGTCCAACTAGGTGTATATGTATATGTATATATAATTATGTATATAAGCACAAGTTCTTCAGACATCCCAATTTATTTAAATCCCTTGATGTCAATGTCCCCCCTTAGATTTTCGTTAATTAAACAACCACAACCGAAGGTTGGGCATTTCCCAGGGCGCCAGGGCACCGTAATGATGGCGGCAGCACACCAGCCAATAATACCTAGGATGTCACATCGATGTCTCGGAAATCCTGGCTACATCATATCTACTATCAGAATCTATCAGATAGTATACCTATATATATATATATGGTTAGTATATTTGATAGTATACTATCTACTGGTAATATAGTAGCTATATATATATATATAATCATCATATCCATATATATAGTAGATATACTATCAAATATACTAACCATAGTATGTACTACTATAATTATTACAGATATAAGATAAACACACAGTTCGATGTGGAAGCGAAAGGGCATTTTGTGCAGATATCTAAACAGAAAGCATGTTGATGACTGTTGATAACAACATGGCAACAAACTGATTGGAAAATACAGCAAGTCGAAGACGTAGAGGAAACAAAATTGCTACCCTGACTGCTGTGCCAAAATCTCCCAATGGCTGGGTCTTAACATCCAAAAATCAACCATGTTCTATGGCTAATGTCTGGATCAAAATGGGTATATCCAAAAAAAACACCTGGTTCCCCAAAAACGTCGATTCTGAAACCAGTCAACCCACTGCAGTTTGGGGAACGAACTGGGAGCTTAAGGTCTGTGATTCACGATGATCCCCTTCTTGATCGCAGTCATCGGTGCTAAAAAAACATTGCAGCGAATGCGTTTGCTGCTACAGCAAAAATCTGAATGTAATAATGTTGATCACTATGATGGCAGGTGGTTCTTGGTATTGGTAGTAGATCAAAATGGCATCTGAGCACTATCCAAACTCCAAAGCTTCTGGTTGGTTAGGGTTTCCCTACTGATAAGTGGACAATTCCCTACTGGCAGGAATCTCCTCCCCCTAAAATCAAATACCACCCAAACGAAATTCTGGTTTAGTGCAGAATCGGTTCATTTTGCACACCCATATCCAGCCATATGGTGGATATCCAGATAAATGGGGGGAATGGGCTTAACTCGCCATTCGCAGTCAACAACTATAACTCAAATCCCACGTTTCGCAGACAGATTCCCGTTACTGAAAATACTCTTTGATCCTAAAACCATGTTACTAAATGTTTTTTCCTAGTGAGTTGTACCTATTTTTCCGGCAATATCATCTTTTGATCCCATTTACCCTCCCGTCAACGTTGACATAGATGTGGAAAACCCACCATTTGTAGATCATTGTCCTACGGAAACCACGGCTTTTCCGCATCTATATTAGTTTACCCTGGGGCAGATGCTTTGAAAGTTACTGTACATATATATATATATATATATATTATAGATATATTATATATATATTATATTATATTGTATTGTATTCTATCATATTATATTATATTATATAAATCCACAACTCGCACTCTTTGCCATCAACCGGCAGGGATCAGCTATCATAAACCAATGGAGGTGTCCTATTAGCATTGAAACAACCAGTCACTTGATCCCCCATGACTTAAGAACCCCCCAAATGAACAACTAATTACCCTCTGGTAATTTAACATAGCTATTGAGAACATATTTTTTTTGTAGGTAAATCATCTATGTATGGACATTTTCCATAGCTATGCTAGTTTACTTGAGGGTACATCTAAATAACCTATTCAACCAATCGCTTTGCCCAGAGTTTCTTCAGCACGGGTCCCATGAATGGCTTCTGCCGCGCTGCTCCAAATGGCAAACCTTGGACCCCGACCACTGAAGCCGCTGAACCCGGGACATGGATGAGAGCGAACCGCTAAAGAGATGGATTTAACTAGTTCCCAACTGGATTTCCCCCCTAGTAATTTAACATAGCTAGGACCATTTATAGTTGATTTACCCATTAAAAATTGTGATTTTCCATTTTGCTATGTAAACGTTTACCAGAGGGTAACAACTTCGTGTTTGTTTGCCCCAAAAAACGTGGCATTTCACCACCATCCACTGGCCATGATTTGATGATATCTGATAGCTAGATCCTGACCATGATTTATCCACTATGATAGGCCAAAAATGTCATCGACCTGGATCATTTTCTACCCTTGGATTTTGTGTAGTTTGTTTGGGTTTTCCAAAGTAGAACATCACCATTCTCCATAGGCAAATCATGCAATTCCACTATAAATAAGACATCTGTTCCATAGCAAGCTACAACAAATTACCGGAGGCTACAACTAAAATCACCATGAAATCTCACGACCAGATCAGGCTCACTGAGCTGGATGACAAGTCTTCACATCAGGATGTCTCTACTCAGTCTGTGGGAAGACACAGATGTTGGTGAATTCAGCAAAGTTTTCCAAAGCCAAATTCGAATCATTTTGATTTTGAAGGCAATTTGACTATCATTATCATACCACATAAAGCCACGTGTTTGTTCAACATTAACCATATCTCTCAAGCAAAAAAAGTGGTGATTTTCGCCCAAGTGCAAACCATCGATGGTGCCTTGGCTGCCTCAGAGTCTGCAGATACCTTACACATGGCAATCACATTCAACTTGCCATAGCTTCGGGGTACATATCATGAAAAAGGATATACTCGATATACCAAAAACATGTCAAATACCTTGTTGTCTTGTTGTCTTTCTCAAATCCCAATCTTATACTTATTTCATGTGGCAAGTTCACGAATCTACCGCTCGTAATGCCATCCCAGCAACATCCAGGTCAATCGAATGCTCGTCTCAATCAATACCAGGGCGATCAGGGGAAAGTTCCTCGCTTAATCATCTTAATCCAAGAATGTCAGTGATTTTCATGGGGAAAATCACCCAAATTATCCATTGCCATGTTTGGTTACCAAATCTATGGAATTTCAGGATCCTAAAATGGGGGTACTGTACCATATAAGACCATATTTTGTGGGGATATTCCCTTACATAGGCTTTTTTTTGCCTTATATATGGTAGGTACCTCCAATTTAGGATCCTGAAATTCCCATTGACCAAAGGGTATCAGTGATTTTCAGGGGGTAAATGTCTGTAGGCAGAGATCCTGATTTGGAATATGTTCCAAGCAACAACCGGGCCTGGTGAAAAAAACCTTACCCTCTGGTAAACATACAAAAAGCTATTGAACATGGCCCAGTCGAAATAGTTGATTTCCCATTAAAAATGATGATTTTCCATAGTTATGTTAGTTTACCAAAGGGTAACATAGGGGATACCCTCTGGTAAACATACAAAAAGCTATTGAACATGGCCCAGTCGAAATAGTTGATTTCCCATTAAAAATGATGATTTTCCATAGTTATGTTAGTTTACCAGAGCGTAACATAGGGGATACCCTCTGGTAAACATACATAGATAGCTATTGAACATGGCCCAGTCGAAATAGTGGATTTTCCCAGCTATAAAATGGTGGATCTTTCCAGAGGGTACCAATTTTTTAGTGGCAATTAAAGTGACCTGTAAACATGATCAACCATGATCTTTGGGCGAATTTAAGGCAAACCCAACGCTCTACCACCCATCCAAGGCTGATTGGGGTTGTCTGAAAATAGCGAACCCCATCTGATGGTGTCCCATCATGTTCATATAAATGTCCCGATCAGATCGCAATCAGATCCCCAACTTTCTTGTGTCTCACCCTTTGATCCAAGAACCCAGGTCCTACATTACCCTACCCTATTCTTGATGGGTCTGCGAACAACTTTTTAGCTGGTTGGACCCCAATTCTGCTGATGAAGTATGCATGCTACTTTTGGTTGCATCCCAACTTTTTGCTTATCCGTGAGACATGTTCGCTGCAACCAACATCCCACGTTTGTTGGCGAACATCTGGCAAACACACCCGTCAATACACGTCACATGTCTCATTCACAGATCAGAAGTGCACTTGCCTGTCTTCTGTCTTGTTTTTTTTTAAATAGGTTTCAGGGAAAATCTTAACCATATTGCTTACTGGTGCTAAACGCAGGGAATTTTCGGGAATGATCCATTTCATCACTAGTAATAATCATCCCAGCAACCCCCAGCAACCCATCCATTCCCTACGTAGAACGCACCAGCAAGAAGAACTCTGGATTTGATAAATTGGGATCTACCCTCTGGTAAACATACAAAAAGCGAACTGGAAAATCACCATTGAAATGACGTGAGTTTTCCCATTAAAACATCCATTTATAAGGGAGTTACCCTCTGGTAATTTAACAGTTGGCTATTGAAAATGGCCATTGAAAAAGTGGATTTTCCCATTAAACATGGTGATTTTCCAGTTCGCTATGTAAACGTTTACCAGAGGGTAACCAGATTTAAACCTATGTTAACCATCATTTCTCATCACCGGGAACCACGTCTCGTCCTCACCAACTCGAAGAGCCTGCGAAACAACGGGTGAAACGAAGCTCTTCGCGAAGCTCTTCGCGTCTTCTCAACATGTTTCACCAGTTCTAAATATCATGTGATATATTTATATATATAATATTAAATGTATATTATATGTATATATTATAATATTATATATATTATAATATTTATAATAATATACATGTATATAGAATATAATACATATATCATATATGTAGAATATGTGTATATTATTGCATATTAAGTATATACACACATGTATGTATGTATTACTAACATATGCATTTTTATATATAATCTCCACATGTATATATATATACACACATGTAATACCCCTTGGAATTCCACTGGTACCTCGGAGGGTCTGATTTTTAAGTCCTACAATGCGAACTTGCCAAGGGTATTTTGAGATTGGGCCTCGTTGAGAATCAGAACCCCCGTTGGCAAAATATGAACCCGCGTTGACTTTCAAATCAGGGGGCTTGGGGTACTGTCGGGCACGCTCAAAAAACTGGGGAGGTTCTGAGTTTATACAGGCCTTGCTTCTGAGATGCTTGGGCGCTTTGATTTTACAGTGCATGTCTGTTTTTTTTTAGTGCTTTCTTACTTCTGTGTATGCTGCATGTTTAAAACTATGACATCAGTCATCCCTGGGGTAAGGCAATCTTTTAGAATTTGAAATTCCTTGTGTAGAAAGTTGAAACTCTAGTTAAGTACTTCTGTCATCTTCTGTCCATATGCATTCTCTAGAATACGTTTTCAACAAAGAATCGGGCCTTGTAACGTCGAAACCTCTATAAAATCAAATCCGAGCCTTGCTTCCAACAATGGTCCTCTGTTCCCCAGGCCCACCCTAGAGCTTCCAGGGGTTGGATTGATCATCATTGATCTTATGAATCCTTGTCCGTTTGACTTCCAAACACTTGAGGTCAAACGCAAACTCCTTGGAGCTCTTTGGAAGTCTAGGGACAAAATTGTATGTCCAGAGATAGGAGATATGACAGGATCATATATAGTATTTGATCATTACTGTACATGAAACTGAAATGTAGCGGAGAAATGAGGGATACCCCATTGAGGGCCGTGCTTATCATCAAAATAATGATAGACCAAAGGGTTTGGTAGTTTGTCCAAACTATGACAAACCCCGCCAATAGATAAAATGCTTGGATACCTGAACATGATGATGCAAAGTTCATCTACAATGTCATGGATGTGTTTTTCCTATTTCGGGACTAATCCAAAAGACTATGCTAATTCATACTGATAGATTTATTCTATGACTACACATTTATTAAAAATATACTCCATTTTGACCCCAACACATATCCCAAATGTTATTAATCGGTATCATCACAGCACAAAAGTGAGTGACTTGGCGGAACATCCAAATCTTTGGGATCGGATCTCTGGCTCCCCATCCAACAAAAATGATGGTTTGTGAAAGTCAGTTGGGATCATGACACTCCCAACTGTTTCTGGAAAGTCATAAAATCCATGTTCCAGTCACCACCAACCAGTATTATATCATCTATAAACCATAGTTATAATCAACTGAATGGAAAGTCATAATCCATTCATGTTCCAAACCACCAACCAGTTATCCAACCATAGCCCATAAAAATGCTCTGTCCACTCGAGCCATTTTTCATCATTTCTGTCCAGTGTTGCTGGGATGAACTTTCTTCAGAATGCCCCCCCCGAAAATTGGGTCTGACTGAAAATGGGCTTCTTTTCCACCCATTGGAACCAATGGGAAATTGATGACTAACTGCATTCCCGGTATTCTGTGGCAAGATGACTCACAAATGTGACTAGCGAGTTCCAGCTGTCCCCACCTTTCCGCTTAATAAATCTGAAAGAAAAACCGTTTGCTGTAGCTGAACAAAATCCATTGTTGATGCAGAAATCAAGAGTTTGCGGCAGAATTTGTCATTTTTGTTGCTAGAATCTTGATTGCTGTTGCCAAAATCTACGTGGTTGATTAAACCAATGTTTCAATCCCTGTTGCTGTTTCGAAAACTGTCAATCGTGCTGCTGAAATGTGTTTCTGCAATTTCAAAAAAACAACCGAAATTTTACTATCCCAACCAATCTGTAGATATACAGATACATAGTAAATAGATTTGTCATGTGCAAAGATATTATAATTAGTAACATGTACCATCCCAATCTGTGTTTAATCTCTGTGCATATATTAATACATTGATGCAATTCACCATTAACAGCTGAAATCACCACTTTTCACGACCAAAACTTGGATACGAACTGCTCCTACCAATGGTTAAACCCCATTAGGCCAATGATATGGTTGTAACAGCAATATTAATCCATGGAATTTGCCACTACTATATAGTATATCATTGGAATTACAATTTTTGATAATTCCATCTGGTCAAACATTTCTATTACTATCATCTATTGCCAGCAATGATAATCACTACCATCTATCAGTATCATCTATGATACTCCATGATAATCCATGTTCCATACATTATTAATGGATTCTAAATGCATGTTCCATAGATTAATGTCAATCATCCATTTTCTACATCATTGACCCTGCTCAATTTCCTTCGGATAAAACAAACCTTGCCCCGATCGGACCCGAACTTGGGACCCGTCCTGCAAATGCGGCCCACACGCAAGATGCGCAGCAAACGCACTGCACGGGTGGTCCTGCGAACTGCAGATCGACAACGTGCATTCTGGTTGGTGGTGCAATAACCATCTTGAAAAAATATTAGTCAATGGGAAGGATTATCCCATATAATATGGAAAATAAAACATGTTTGAAAGCACCAACCAGGTTCTATTTTGGAGATACTTCCAGTCACTTAGTTTTACGAATTGGAAAGGTGCCAAAACAAGGGATTAATCTGACAACAGGTGGTGATTATTAGTAGAACATCAGTCTGCTGAGTCTGCTATTGAATTGGTACCTTTTGAACACTGCACTCCCAAGTAAACCGCGCAGGAGTTTTACTCTGGGTTGACATCATGTTTGAACTAAGATGCTCCAGCGCTGGCTGGCGAATGGGAATGGAGAACGAAATACAGCAATGACAAACCCCACATGCTCCATGGAATCTTTAACTATATTTGTTCACCAACAGTTGCCCCAATGGCCCAGTCAACATATTATACTTTTAGCTTCTCCAGTAACATTATTGTCGTAAACGTACATATTCACATGCACTCCCCAAAGATTAAGGGTGTTTCCCACAAGTTGGTGCCTCCTGGTTAAGCAATGGGTTTATTTATAACCTCATCAAGTATATAAATATGTTTATATTTCCCATAACCCGAGTTATACGAGTAGTCCCTTCCTCCAAATATGAAACATCCCCCAGGAACCAGGGCTTAGTTTTCGCTCCTCATGATGCCCAGGCTGTGAAAATGTCCCAACAAAAATTCATCCACGAAGGCAATCGACGCAATCTCAGAGTGGAGAGCTGATGGAGATCATCAAATCCAATCTTGATGAACTTAAGCAGGATTGAAGCCACACCGGCTTCCGCTATTAAGTATATATATATATTATATATATATGTATATTATATATATAAGGAGATTGAGCAACAAAAACAATTTGGATCCAATCCCTCTTAACAATCGGGCGCTAGTCACTGAGGATTCACAACTGCTACCGATTTGCGCTGGAGGGATTTGGGCCAATCCCCTTACAGCAAAAGAAAGGCCCCAGAGATGGAACGACACATTCTATGGAAAGCAAATATGGTAAACATGCGGTAAACCCAATATACAAACACTACCATTTGGGGATGGTTGTAAAAACATCACCCCGGTAATATCCGGAGTGGGTATTGGTGGGTTGACCACATGCTTGACATTGTTTTCATGTGTTTCCACTACCATTTCTGATTACCAATGATATGTATTCACTTAGTCACAACTAGTACCAGCAACCTGCGGAGATCAAATTTGGAATCCAGCAGCTCCATATTTCAATAGTCACATCTAGTCACCTTTCACCGGCCTGAAGCTATCTGTTAAATACTGAAATTAGAATAGATGTTGAGCTGACTGACATGCCCCGACCACAACTGTCTTCATGATTCATGACTCTTGTGGTTCCCTAAAAAACACTACTGTGACTATTTGATTGCTATATGTCAAATCAACTGTCACATATTCCTACATGTATTTCTATATAATATATATATATATATACATCATTATATTATTATATAATGACTGTTGTTACTACATAGTACTGTACTAATCCCTGTTATTACATAATCCCTTCTCCCGGCTCATGATGTCCGAGCGACGAAGAC
>Ga0126342_10013641_pt1 | contig 14368 bp, 14 predicted proteins | sample Cyp1metagenome_FD_92528 | JGI IMG/M metagenome (GOLD analysis project Ga0126342, IMG submission 92528) | Coral microbial communities from Lord Howe Island, Old Settlement Bay, Australia - Cyphastrea 1 metagenome | ecosystem: Host-associated > Invertebrates > Cnidaria > Coral ...
CTTGATGTTGCCCCATGCGCAAGGATGACACTGCACAATCAAGAGAGTGTAACAAGTTTATTTCACATTGCATGTACAGTGAAGCCTGATTCCATAGGCGCTTCGGATCAAAAGATGTTTTCAAGAAGTCTCTGAAACCGTTTTCCAGAGTGGGCAGAGCGCGCAGAAGCTCACGGAAGATAGTCAAGAGCAAGTTGGGGGCAGCCTGGTTGCTGTCCGATTTGCTGACAATCGGGCAGCAGGGTTCGATCTTGGAATTGACCAAGAATGGGATGAGCGAGACTGTTTGCGCACAATTATTGAAGGTTACAACAACCATCTTGTGCACCAAGCTGTGATGCCCACCTTCACCCCGGTTGGGCCTACCCGAGAGTTGATAGGTTGCGTGGAGCGAGGTTTGTGGCCCTCAAAGTTTTCTCCAGCCACAGTCAGTGTTGATGAGTTGCACAGAGTGGCAACCATGGAAAGGAGTGTGTTGCATCAGCAGTTTGCGGGTGCTGTGCCATACGCTGATGTGTGGCACAAAGCTAAGCATGCAAGATCACCACTGACAAATCGCTCCGGCAAGGTCACTACTCCAACCACTATCCCTCCCAAGATGTTTCCTGCAGCAAATTGTAGACGCCCCGGCAACCTCAAAGCTTCAGGACGCGTCAGTCGACGCACCCTAAGAATTTCAAGCAAGGACTGGATGAGCTCACGTCGCCTAACATCAGTGTTGCCGATGGTCACCAAGCCACCGTGTCGTGCACTTACATTGACCAGCACGCCAAGCGCTTGAAACGCCTCGGCAAAATCAGGTGCCTTTGCGGACTCAGCAAAGTCCCAACCAACCAACTTGAAGAACATGTGTATGCAAGAGGTGAATGCATTTGTCTCTTCCAAGAACTACATAATCGTCGAAGTAGTTGGTGGCCAGGACCAAGAATTCCCTGACCTAAAGAAACCACAAGCTAAACGAAGCGCGTAAAAACGAGTGGACCGATCTGACAGCTTCAAACGGGAGGGCCCGTATCCGAAAAGCAAAAATCTCTTGAGTGGTTGGGTGCTGAACTGCTATAAGGGCATACCGCCGTGACGACGGTCTGACTGCGCACTGTCTGTACGCCCCAACCAAATCAAACGTCCTGCCCTTCCATCGGTGGTGCCCCTGAAGACCCCATGACCATGACACACAAGGCTCCAAAAACGTCCAAAGTATGTGGCTTTGGGCTTTCGCTCGTTTGGACGCAACTGTTCACTGCAGAGCGTGTGAAGTCGTCTGTGCAGCGCAGCTTTGGACCCTGTTGGATCCCAAAGCGCTTGCGCTTGCTCAAGGGATAGCTTTCAGGCACATCGCACAACTTGATAGGGCCAACCAGTGTGCCAGCCTCAACTTCTTCCATTATGGTTGTGGCACCCCAAAGCTGGATGAAAGGTTGGCAAACTGCAAAGGGTAAAACCTAGGAATTAGGTAGCTATAGATAGCTAGGCAGTTCACTAGGTAGAGACGGCATGGCATGACAACAGCTCATGACCGCAGCCCCTTTTGCACAACCGTGCACTCAAGGAAGGAAAAAGGTGCCACTGTGTCGGCAGCTTGTCCAACTAGCGGGGTAGGTAACTTGTGAGAGCCCAATACGCTGACCACTACCAGCTTTGCTTTTGCAAAGGTCCTTGCGGTTGCACCTCAAGCTCTTGGAGTTTGGCAGGCCACGTGAGCTACGTCCCACCTCGAACAGTGTGTGGTTCCTTCAGACTGATGCGTCGTATGAACCGTCCTCGGACAGGATTTTCTCAGGCATTGGTGTAGTGCTCTTTGACCCAACAGGTAGACCCGTGCAATTTTTCTCCAAGCAGTTAACTTGTGACATGGTGCAATCCTTGAACCCTTCTGGCAAAAAAAATGCCATCTTCGAGTGTGAATTCTTCGCTCTTTTCTGTGCCTTTTATGTTTGGGGCGATGTCATCTCGAATGCCTTGGTGATATACACTGACAACACGCTGTCAGGGATGGGTTCGCCAGGGTACCCACGGATTCAAATACGGCCGATGGGCCATCAAGGCTGAAAGTTGAACACCTGTTGAGTCTTGGTGTATACAATTGTGACTTGGATGTTTCTCGTTGCTGGGATGCGGTGCTGGCCTTTGCCGATAAGTGGGGAGAACAGGCCAGCATCGATATCCCAGCTTGACAAGGATGCGTGTGTATGCATCTTGGATTTCCACTTCACATTGATGTGCAACTTGTCAGTATCCTGTGTTCACTGCAGCCTGTGGTTCCAAGAGACATATATAATCAAACGGTCATAGCATGATTGTGAATTATGACTTGAAGGAAGAAGCGTGTGCGCTTCAGCAGGCTGGCTCAACGGTGTCGCTTGAATCAGTCGTCAGTCATGTCTTTCATGTGACATTTTACAACGCAGTTGAACATTGTTGTGAACAAGGTTTCAGTCAGAACATCTCTTTGTTTCTAGCGCTGCAAAGTTGCCCCTCCCTCAGCCGCCCAAACTGGCACTTTGCAGCGCTAGAAACTCCTTGCGTCGTCTTGCAATTTCATGGCAAGCATTGCCACCATTTATCATGGCAAACATTGCCAAACCCTTAGCTTGAAGAACAGGCCAGCATCGATATCCCAGCTTGAAAAGGATGCGTGTGCATGCATCTTGATTTCCACTTCACATTGATGTGCAACTTGTCAGTATCCTGTGTTCACTGCAGCCTGTGGTTCCAAGAGACATAATGGTTTGAAATTTGGGATTTTCCCATGATTCGTAAATTCATTTCACCGCAATGTTTATCATTGATTTTTTGAAAGTGTATAATAGTATATCATGAGTATTCACCGTTGCCAAGACTATTTTTGGTGTCCACCATCCTGAGACAAACCCAAATGAACAAACTCAGCATTTTCGTGGTTGAATCCCAGTTTCGGAAGTAAAAACAACATTGCTTCATTGTTTGCCAGGAAAATCACCTGACATTTGAGATGATGGACCTCTTTAGCTGTCTTGATGGCGGTCCATGGGCCTGACTCGTTCATGGCAGCGCCCCACAACATGGAACTCTGCGATCGACGCTTTAGACACTCGACGGCGCGGGAACAGTTCCATGGTGCGGGGAAAAACGGTGGTGAACCCAACATTAGATGGGAACTTATGGGATTTTTCAGGGATGTTTTACAAAATATTTATGGGATATTGATTTGTGGGATTTTTATGGAATGATTGCAATGAACCATTCCCAATATGCCCAAACGGGTGGTGGTATGTTTACATGTTTGTTGTGTGTCTGGCATTGGTGTTGTTGTGGATGCAGATTCATGGCACCCAAAAAATGGAATGGAACGTGGAACCGTGGAACCCTTGCTCTTGTTGGGTTGCAAGACTGGTTTAGATATGGGGCATATATTGGATTTTTTAATCCCATGGGATCCTTTGGATTTTTGTTTGCTGGTGCTTAATGGTGAATTCCGTGTTTTTGATGGTCAAATCTTGATTCTTTGGATTGGTCCCCAGTTTTCGGTGGTTAAGTCCCAATTTTTCTGCTGGGTAAACCACCAAGTTGCCGGGAAAAACTCTAAGTGAAATGCCCACATGAGGATCCCAAACCACTGAATCACCAGATTCCTCAATATTTGGCTTCAGTTTTTTTGTGAGGCATGTCTCGAGTTGGAAGGCTTAGAAACTTCCCCACGCGCAGTGGGGGGAGCTGCAGCCCGGCTGGCGAAGCAGGGGCAATGGGTGACTTGGCCAATTTTGGGCGGTTTTGGCTGTGGGGGACTTTAAACATGTAGAGAATAGGTTGGACTGAAATTGTGAGCCTTTAAATTTATGTAAATCGACTGGTCAAGCATGATGGGTTTCCAAGGATGGGCCCAGATACACCATTTAGGGGCACCACGACAACAAAATCCTCCAAAAGAGGGGGAGTACAATACCGGGGGATGAATCAGCCCCGCAAGAACAACAACGGCAACAGCAACAGCAACAACGACAACAACAACTACGACAACAGGTACTGTGCATGATGGGAATATCCCAGGAATCCAAGAGCAAAAGCAGAGACAACAAACATGAAAAACAAAACATGTCAACAGGGAACTTTCAAATGAACATTCAAGGCATTCCTTTGAAAATCCTTTATGTCGTTTCAAATTCAGCATATGTCAAATTCAACATCTTTTATGTCATGACTGCATTTTCTTGGCCGCATCTTTTCAATGCCAGTTTCTGGTCTGCTATCAGATCTGTATCACATCAAGGGCGAACGAATTCAGGCTCAAGGTACGCCCTTCAAGTGGCTGGGGTACACTTCAGCCCTGTCGACAGAAAACCCATCATTTTTAGAAGGTATTTCTTATAATGATTCATAAATCATTGGAAAACCCATCATTTGGGGAAGGGATTAGCAGTTTTTTCAATATTTTTTTTCAATTTTGGAATCATTGATCCATCGTGCAGGTGAGGCTGTTGGAGCTGTTGGTGATCAAAAGTTCCAAAAACTTCCAACCAGATCTGAGGATGCTTGGACCCATTGGAGAGGTGAGAGGTGGGATGGCTATCGATAGATCGAGGATTCGATCATAGGAATCATAGGGAAATCATAGGGAAATTATGAATGATGGGATGGATATTCACTTACTGATTACGAGAATTGAATCATGAGGATTCAACCAAGCGGGATGTAGTTGATATAAATATAGGCTGGGTAAATTATATTGCGACCTAGCCTTGGGCGACCTCATGGGGCTTAAGGGATTTCTTCCCCACGATGGTGTATTTCCCAGAGAATGATCATCACTTTCCCTGGGTCAAAGCTGGGTATCGCAACGTTGGATGGATTACAAACGGGTAAAATATGATCGAGCCATCTCAATGTTGGTAGCGACATAGTTTCGATCGGAGGGTCAAAATTAGAGGCCTCCTGCAGGTGAACAGACACGTGCCCACTTATCAATGGCTGGCCATTAGTTTGTCAAACACAAAATGTCAATTGACCAATCTAAGAGGTTACAGGAACAAATTTGCAGGAAACACCCCTCATTTGTAATGGAAAACACACCTGACAAGCACATCATCATAGGCGTTATCACATGGGCTTGTCTCAAAAAAAATGTCCCACAAAATCCAACTTATTGACAAACAGCCAATAATTTTCGGTAATTTCTACCCCAATGAAGGAAACTCTCCCCATTTTTTTCCGGCTCCCAGCTGAGGATTGCTGGCTGCTGTCTCTGGAGCCCCTGGCCCCATGCCCTGCATCTGCTGGCGCACCTGGCGTCGAACCTGGCCGCGGCCAGCGATGCGGTGCTGCACAGCAGCGCCATGAAGACATTGGGGAAGCGCTGGCGACGAGTGCTGAGGCTGTTGGAGGAGACTGGGCCAGAGTTGAAGGCAGAAACATGAGAGAAATCATGGTAAACTATAGGACTCAGTGGATGGGTGGTGAGAAGAAAACAAGTGACAGAAAACAGGATTTTTCTCAGTGGGTCCAGGTTTGAGATGATTCTTCTTTGACCCTGGAATTTCGTTTTCTTTTTTGCTGGATGAAAACAAATCCATAGGAATCCAAAGAACGGGATGAATAAAACATGATATTTAAAAGAAGGGAACAGACAATCAATATGACATAAGACATAGACATATATGATTTCAAATGACCGGAAAGGGCAAGAACAAGCTTTGAAAGGCAACATAAGTATGCACACCCAGGGAAATCAACATGAAACAACATCAGTTGGACCGTTGGACCCAGCCGTTTGTATTCTTTGTCATTCTTGGTTTTGACTATTGTACTGAACGTTGATGGGTTTAGTTGAACTATAAACCAAAAACGTCCTGAGACTTGGACATCGTGATTTGGTTCAGGAGCCCGGCTACCAGCTGAACCACATCCACCTGAGTCTCCTTATGGTATCCTCCAGCCACGACAGCCACGACAGCCACGACGGCCCCGACGGCCACGACACCTGGCGCCTGGCGACATCTCTGCTGCCTTGGTGGCGACAGCGGGGCGCCGCTGATGGACCCATGGTGAGCTCTGGCATCGCTGCGTGCAACCAGGGAAGGTGGGAGCGAAACGAGGGTGAAACGAGGTGAACCCGGCCAGGCTGAAAAGAATTCAGTGTGAGCCTTAATGTTCTGCTTGGATGTATATTATAATGATTATACAGTATACATATATATATATATATTATATACAACTGTAGGAAATCTCTTTCAATTATCACCATTTCTGTTGTTTGACCCAAATCTCAACCGTTTAAACTCCCATTGTCCCTCCGCGCCAGGCAATGGCAGTTGGGTGCCGCAATCTTTCAGGAGAACAGGATGCCTGGAAGATCCCGGGCCACCTCTGAAGTCATTGGAGCCTTTGGCTTAGGTCCCAGGCAGTGTCTTGGCGCCAAATTTGGAGATCTTGAAACTGAGGGTTGTACGAGGCAAACTGACTTCACCATATCTGGAATATAGAGGGATTGAATCGGCAAATGTCGGAACTAGGATTGAAGCGTCAAATAGTATGAACTTTAATAAATTAGCGACAGCACTGTGACCTCGCGGTACATGATGGTTAAGGAAAACCATCCCCAAAGTAGTCTCAAATCAGGGGTTTCATGGAAAATTGGAAGATACGAACCAAGCACATTGTAGGTTAATCAGGAAAGAACCAACAAAATGGGGAAGTAAATGGACATCCAGAGCTATTGTGGATGGGTTCTAGTGGTTCTTGCTTGAGGCCTCACTATCAACCAGCGGGTTTGTGCCCATCTGCGGGGTGGCGAATGGCATTTCTTGTTGGAGGATACAACGCCTTTTAGATGGTTCCTGCAACCACCAAAAAAGATGAACCACTTAATTTACCACGGCATACTTTAGTAAGGTTTTACTTTTCTTTTTTTTGGGTTGCTATAAATTCAAATTTTAGATGGTCAATGTTAACCCTGGATTGATAAACAATGGCTATTGAGATTGGTACCACCCTATTAACAAGCTGGGTCCTTTCATTACTGTTAACACGACAAACCTGACTATTAACATTGTTATTAGTTACTATTACCATTGATCATTATATACATTGGCACCCTGACTATTCACATCAATACTATCATTACTATGAATATTCACATTGATATCAACATTACTATTAGCTTATCATTGCTATTGACATGAACATTACTGTGAAGATTAACATGACTATTGCTATATTACAAATATTCACCTTACTATCCATATTCACATATTAGCATGAACATTATAAACATTGCTACTTGTGACTATTACTATGAACAACACGACTATTACTTATTACTATTTCACTATTATTACATAGTATTAACAGTAGTATCAAATAACATTACTTGTACTAATTATTAATTCCTATTCATATTACTGGTATTACCATAAACACTATTACAATTATTCACACTACTATTGTACTATTCCACTACTGTTACTATTATTATTCCAATATTAACTATTAACAGTAGGAATAATCGTAATAGTGTCTATAGTAATAGTAATAGTAATATGGAAAACTGCAGCAGTGAACTGTTACTATAACTATTGCTATTCCAATATTAACAGTAATAGTAAACATAATATTGTATTGTTACAGCTATTAACATTCCATTAATATACTATTAACTATTACTATTCCATTATTGTACTATTCCAATATTGCTGAACCCTCCGGAGGTGGCCCTGCAGCCTGGCCCTTTTTGCTTCCCTCTGCCACTGGCGCGGAAGCGTCAGAAGCGTCGACGTCGCCTGCCTCACGCGTGCCGTGGGCAGCGCGGAGCGGCAGAGCGCCTGGCGTGGCGTGGCAACCGGGGGAGAAAAATATGACAGCCAGGTGGTTTCACCTGAGGAAACCGAGTTTTTTTTTGTTGTTTTTGACTCCGAAAGTTTTGAGTTCCCTTGGGAAAATGAACTTTACCAATCTGATTGGGAAGTTTTGGAAACCTAAGCCCAGATGGACCCAGCTTGGCTAAGGAATTTCCTTGGACCTCCTTGCAAGAGGTCAGCAGTTCACTTGGGACTTGCTGACCTTCAATCTGGCACTGAACGTCTATGGTCGAAGCAACTGGCGTGCCTTGTATGGTGAAGTGGGATGAGTTGCCCTGAGTTGAAGACAGGTCAGGGCCGTGAGGGTTAGGGAGTTGGGCCCGATCTTTCCATTGGATGGCCATGGATTTGGCGGAATGGGAGGGGCTTTCTGACGTGGATTTGCACATCGTTTTGTCCTCTGTCTTTTGCCTTCCTGAATTCCATCACCCATTTCATGTGGATGTTGATCAGGCCATGGCTCCAAATGGTTGAATGGCGCAGTTAAAAGTCAATAGTAAAACCACCAGCCCTTGGTGGTTCCAACATGGGTCCCACGTGGTCCAGTCCTCAGGATCCGCCCTGGCGCTACTTTTCTCAACGTCTGATGGTCCCTCACCGGATGCCGTGTCCTATGGCTGCCTGGTGCAGACCTGTTGCAGGGCGCAGGAGATGGAGAAAGCCCAAGAGTTGGTGAAGGAAGCCGACAGCCAAGGCATCAGGGCTCTTGAGGCAAGTTTCACAGACAGATGTACAGCTTAAGCGTACATCTCCATATCTATCTATGTTTATCTATATAACTTTCATAGATGACATTCAAGAATGTTTAATATATGCCCAGATATGATCTATAACACATCCTCTTTATTTCATATCTCCCAGGTGCCTTGAGCCCCGTCACCTGGACCCTCCTGGCCTTGGGCGCACGCTGGTCCTCCGCCGCCCAGCTGCTGGCGGCCGCGCGGCAGCGGCGCCAGGTGGACGCCACGCTGCACCGGGCGGTGATGAGCGGCTGAGACCGTGAAATCTTGGGGATTTGGCCATGGAATGCCATGCTGGGTCCATGGAAAATGGGGACTGAAAAAATGGGGATGTTCCTTTTCAGTTGGGTTGGGATTGGGCAGGGTTCCGAAGTCAAGAGGTGATTTGCCATTTTTGGTATTGACCAACTACTGGAGGCCTGGAGACATCTTTGTTTTTGTCTTGCTGAGCTTGGCCTCAACTTTAGTGCATGCTTCGGGAACCAAATTCAAATTGGGTCACATCATTTTGGAGAAAGCGTGTGTGTGCGATGGAGGTGATGATGATTGGTCAAGCTATGGTGGTTTTAAAGACAAACATCCCCCACTCAAGAAATGAGAACACAAGACAATAGTTTGTTTCCTGACTGGATACTCTCCTATTTTTTCAGCCTCTGATTCAATTCTCACGTCATCCCAGCACTCCCTTCACTTAGCAGCTCAAGGTTCTTGCGAGGCACCTGGTCGCTGGCGTGAAGCACTTCAACTGCTGCAGCAGCTAGCCCCTGCCGACGCCACTGCGGTGGCTTTTGGTCACGCAACTGCTATGGTTGAATTCCAGTGGTGATATAGTACCAATTTAGGCTGCCACGATTTTGGTAGGGGATCATGGCAAAATAGACCATCCGCTTGATTTCGTCGATGTCATAGAGATGGAGTTTCCTGGGGGAAGCACGGGTTGTTTGGGGTTGGCTTGTGCGGAATGCCAGGAACCCCGAGTACAAGAGATTGCCCGGGGCTGAACACTGACATAGAACCCCGAAAACAGATTGGAAATGGCTTTGTGCTTGATATATGTAGCTGCTTTCGGGGTTGCATGTTGGGTTTCTGAGCTTCTGTTGATTGAATGCATTGTTGGACATGAAAAACCTTCACTTTGAATGGAACAGTCAATGGGATTTCAATGGATTTAAATAGGGAAATCTCCAGTAATGGGATATTCCAGTGATATACCAATGGATAGATTCCCTTCCAGTAGGACAAACATCATCTAGAGGATTAATGGGAAAATAGGATCCTATAGATGATGGGTGGCTAGTACATATCTATCTATATCTATCTATATCTATCTATATCTATCTATATCTATCTCTATCTATCTATCGATCGATCTATCTATCTATCTATCTATCTACCTACCTAGATTAGAAAAAAAACATACCTCTAAAATGGGCTAATATCCCCAATGAGATCACTAACCGAGTCACGAGGCTCCAGCATTGCGGCTTGTGGAGTTCCAACGTGGAAGGAAGCCTTGAGCCTGTTGGAAGTGGCAGAAACCAGGCGCGTCGGTGCCTTTCTGGAGCCATGGATTCTGAATCTTAGCATCGCACCATGGGGATTTTTATGGGATGTTTTACATGATGTAACGAATTTATTCGTGGATTTGAACATCGTTGGAATTTAATGAAAACTGAGAATGGAACTTAGGTCAGCTCAACTAAAGTGGTTGAGATGTTTATGGTCTGATCGATACCCAAATGGTGCGGGATAGCTGGCAGTCGCTGGTCTTGTCGTTGGCCGCGACATCACGCGTCCGTTTCCCATTTTCATTTGTCTCCGACCTGATCTATAGTTGGTGGAATTCCCTCATTCTAGTATACCCTCTGGTAATTTAACATAGCTATAGAAAATCACTATTTGTTATGGGAAAATCCACTATAAATGGCCATTTTCAATAGCTATTTTAACATAACCAGAGGGTATATTTTATTTGGCTTGTTGGTGAGACGTGTCACATGCTTTCTATGTTCCATCCCATACCATGGGATGATGGCCTCCTCTGAGGATCATTGACTTAGTGTTTCTTGTCAGCCCGATTTCGTTGTTGGTTAACACCATTCTTCCCAGCACATGAAGGAACAGTTACAGGAAACTCCACTTTTGGTAGAATTCATTGGAATTCCAGTGGCGATTTGATGTTTTCCCCTATAGTAACTCCAGTCACAGTCACAGATAGAAAAAATGGAACTCTGGAAACTATGGAGGAAACATCATCGAACGTTCACATCAGTCTTGGGGTACTTTATCCTTTTGTTATAAGTGGGGGATACAGCAAATTGCTGCAGAAACACTAACTTCCTACATGTCCAGAATTCCCTGGATTCCATTGGCTTCCTGTAGATTTCCCCCTATTTTCCCTTGAAACCACCCCAGTGCCCTGCTCGCCCTGCGCTACGGCGAGGCTTGTGCCGGTGGCATCCATACAACTGGCCGCCGCCCTCAAGACAGTTCTGCGCTGGCGGGTGGTGCTGGCACTGGAGGACCAGGGGTGAAGTGTGCAGCCAAGGTGTGAATCCCCTACTAAATCATGGTTGGGGGTGTTTAACATTTGGGGGAAGGGATTACTTACCAAATCTCAAGCCGTTTTTTTTTGAAATAATGCTAGAACTTGGCAAAGGGTGTTTCAAATGATGATGTTGGAGTGTGGGAGTAGAGGCTGTGACACGTCTGAGGTCCAAGCAGATCTAAAGCTTTTTGAGCCTCCACCCACGTATCACTCAACTTGCGGGAACCAACTCCAGGTTGTAACTCGAGGCAAGAATATCTGAGTCCCAAGTGGAGCACCGGCTGGTCCTTTGGAGGATGCCTATCACTGCGGGGACATCATCAGTTGCGAGCTGGCAGTCTCCAGCGCCGTGCTCGGAAGATCCTTTGTGCCCATTGGAAGGTGCGGTGGGAGTAGGAGGCGAGATGCCTCAGGATGTCGCTATTGTAGGATCCGGTTCAACGGGATTCGAAATCAGCACAGGGATGGGTTCATACCTGTGGGACCATCAGAATCCTGATCCATCATAAAGGCATTAGCTGTTTTGGTATGACAACCAGGGAAGTCCAAGGGTTTGACCGTTTGACCCATAGCTGCCATAGCTGTGAATGATGGATTGTCAGTGAGGCTCTTGGATGAAGCGACAGACTCATCCTTGGCGTTGATGAACTACCTCATGGGCTGTAATTTCCCTTCTGGCGCTGCTGGAAGCAGAAGAGTTGTGGCAGATGGATCAAAATGGTGCGGATAGACACATTTCATCACCTTCGTGTTTTGGCAGATCTTGTATGTTCTTTGCCGCATGGGCCATGTTTTCTTATCTTTTCACAACTGAATTGCTCGCGAAACTTCATTTGCAAGTTGAACACCGATTGAAAGGTGGCTGGTTGTTTCAAACCCATGACATACTAGAGACGAGTGACCCGGTGGTTATTTCTACGACCCACAACAATTTTTGGTGATGCACTAGATTCACATTCACTGTCACATGTCTGCATTGGATTTTGATACATAGTCACTCACATGTTAGCATGGCTGCTTCCTGTGCCATTTCCTCAGACGAGCCACTGGCAGACACAACTTGTCTTCAGCTTGCCCAGCCAACTGGACAAGGTCACAGCTTGGAGGATTGCCCCCACAGTTAGGATCCATGGTTAGAAGAAAGTGGGTGCGCCAGACATGACCTGGGACCTTGAAGGATTTAAGAGTTGTTGAGGTCATCAAAGCAGGATCTTTAGCAACAACTCATGGCTTCAGTTTGGAACCATGTCAGACAGCTTGGGGTTTCCCCATGGAAAATGGGGCTGCACAACATACCAACAGACTTCCAGATCAGCTGACACGAACATTCGACGCCTGGCACTGCCTGCCGATGATTTGTGGGACGAATGTGGTGGGAATCCCCGCCGGGGTCTCTCAGTTGGACTGGAAACTGACTGCTATGATTTTGGGAAACGCTGGCGTGGGTATGGTACAACTAATTGGGCCCAGAAAACATTGAACTGCTAAAAACGGCTAGCATATGTGCAAACATCCCTGGTTCTCAGCGCCTTCGGATTTGATCCGAAACGATGTCATTGATTGGAGGATTCATGTTTTTCTCCAACCACAGGAGAGTTCAGCGGAGCATCTTTTCGGGAAAATCTGGGAACTCAGGTGGCAGCAGCTGGTGGCTTTGCAGCAATGCAACATGGGTGCAGTGATGCAAGGTCCAGGCATGTGGGAGAGCAGTGGCAGTTTATTTTGGCCAAATGGACAGAAGACATTTTGGGCCTGTTCTGCTTAGGGTATCCCCCAGATCATGGGTCATTAAATGTCCCCATTGAACATCACCCAACCATTAGGTATATGGTCTATAATGGCTACTATAAGGTGATGTCCAATATACGCAAAATGGGACAGTTACCAACCCCAGAATAGTTGGATCACAATGGCCTCGCCAGGCTGGACTCCCAGTGCTCCAGCATCTCCAGCCCAGTCGGTGTCTGCATCAGTGGCACCAGCCATGCGAATGGCGCCCGCTGTAGGCAGCCAAGGCAACTCGCTGAGAGATGTGGATGCAACGGCTGGAGATGGGATTCAACCGATCAAAAAAACGAGTCATTTACAAATTAAGAACGAGGAATTAAGTATAATTGTGTATAATTCACTATTTATAATGAGTATGTGGATTTGACCAACGAAGTGGATTTGAGATCGAATGGCAAAAATCATGCCCAACAGTAGAGACAAAGACTAACACCACCAGACCTTACCACCAGACCTTGGGATGAAACCAATACCTCTGGGTGCAGGGCCCAGCGAGACACCTGTGCGGCAGGCAGGATGCTATACTTTGGTGAGGTGAACCATCTTTTCGACAGATTTTCAAGGGGTCTTAAGGTCCCTTGTCTACAGTTCTTTTGGGAGAAAAAAACATCATGGTTTTATCTGGAACCTGTGCCGCCGGCGAAGTCTTCTTCCAGATCTGGAAAGTAAGAAAATCCAAACCGCCATGACGTGGCCATTGTGATGGCATTGATGTGCCAAAAGCTTGTTTTCAGGTCATCAGCCGTGTTCCAGCTCCCAAAGCCAAAGCCAAGGTGGGCTTGGAAAGGTGGTGCTGTGGGGGTAGCAATGTCAGACTTTGGGAACTGCAAGTTTCGGTCATTTTTCATCCGCATCTTTTCATTTCACAGTATACGAACCCTTACCCTCTGGTAAACTAACATAACTATGGAAAATCACCATTTTTTATGGGAAAACTCACTATAAATGGCCATTTTCAATAGCTATGTTAGTTTACCAGAGGGTAATGTAAAGTCCTCATTTTAGTTGGTTAAATTCAGAGGTAAATCACCGCTCCAGGCCCAGAATGGTGTGCTGGTGCGGCTCTCCAGCCATGTGTCCGGAGTCCAAGTCTGAATTGGGGAATGCCACTGGCATGGCATGGATGCCTGGACACTTGTGTCAAGTATCAGCAAAAGGAAGCTTGATATATACGTATATATATATGTATGTATGTATGTATGTTATGTATGTATGTATGTATGTATGGATGGATGGATGGATGGATGGATGGATGGATGGATGGATGGATGGATGGATGGATGGATGTATGGATGTATGGATGTATGGATGTATGGATGTATGGATGTATGGATGTATGGATGTAATGTAATGTAATGTATGTAATGTAATGTAATGTATGTAATGTAATGTAATGTATGTAATGTAATGTAATGTATGTAATGTAATGTAATGTATGTAATGTATGTAATGTATGTAATGTA
>Ga0126342_10013642_pt1 | contig 14368 bp, 12 predicted proteins | sample Cyp1metagenome_FD_92528 | JGI IMG/M metagenome (GOLD analysis project Ga0126342, IMG submission 92528) | Coral microbial communities from Lord Howe Island, Old Settlement Bay, Australia - Cyphastrea 1 metagenome | ecosystem: Host-associated > Invertebrates > Cnidaria > Coral ...
TGGAAATAAATAGAATTGGAAATAAAATTGTTGAATAAAAAAATGGATTTCAGCACAGGGGGTTGATTAATCATGTCCCAGCCAAACGGTTTATTAATCCTGGGGGACCACCTTTTTTTAAATCACAAAAAAAAAATGGGCAGAGGGGGTTGATTAATACCGCGGGGATTATTAATCCTAACTTGGCATTAACCAGAGGGTATATCGGTATATATCTAAATCAACATATTTGGGGATCCAAAAATTGGGTCCAAATTTCACCACATCCCGGGCCGGAGATCATAGGAGGATTTCACGATGTGGGTGGGTTACATTTTGTTGGGCTAGCTTACTACCCTTTGGTAACCAAACGTGCCGATGGGGATTTCCACTATTTATGGCCAGGTGTGTTGATTACCTGGTGGATTTTCCATTGCCATGTTGTTTACCAGAGGGCAACCGATACTATGATAGTCGATGCCCTCTAGTAATTCACCAGCAACACAAAGAAAGTTACTGAGACCCCCATCGTCAAAGTCGAAAGTGCATGAGGATGTTAATGACCAACCAATGTCAACAGAAAATCCCTTTCCCCCAAGAATTGGTTCACGGACAAAATGTTCAATTTTGCTGATTCTACCCTATAATATAAGTCACACTTTTGTTGATTGTTGAAGCACCCTATATGCCATTCTATCATTATATTCCACTAATTTCCCCTAACAATTTGTATCCCATTGTCATTACATGTGCCATAATCAGGAGTTGGATTATATGCCCATGGCCATTCAATCCATTATATATATATATATCATTATATATAACAAGGATTTACATACCATAGATGGAGGACCATATCCCATTCATACCATGACAGAAATATCTCAGAAATCCCACAAATAAAGTATGATCAATGGCCATTCCATGATCCTAAATTGGAGGTACCTAACATATATAAGGCCTATATAAGGCCTATGTAAGGGAATATCCCCACAAAATATGGCCTTATATGGTACAGTACCTGCAATTTAGGATCCTAGAATTCCCATTAATATGAGGATATTTGGTTCCATGATAGCCATGATATCCCTGCCATGAAGCTACCATGACTGGGGATGGTTTATACAACCCATCTATGGTGATTTTGGGGATTGTTGATTATTGGCTTTGCCATATTATATACCATGAAAGGGTTCATGAAAAATATATCATAGAATCTATGAATTGACCATGGGATTGTATACCACATATGGAACCACATATATGATATATACCATGAAATATGACCATGATGATGTGGTTCCATCGTGTTCCACCTGAAAATTCATCACCATGAAATCCCTTCTGACACGTCCCACTATATATATATAGCTTCATGAAAAATGGGATTGAACAACATCATTATTGTCATTATATGATTTAAATTCATATCCCATTAGATCCCATTAAACATTGGGATTTAGTGGGATTTCAACATCCCATGAAACATCGGTTAGCTTCCGCTGTATCCCATTACCATCGTTCCACGTGGAGGCCATGCTCAAGCGCAGCCGGCCAGACACAACGCAGAAGCCCTACGTGCCCGGCGCCACGGCACCACGGACCAAAAGGGACGCGCCATGGAGCCGCTCCATGAGAAACCATGGGGAGTGCGTCAAAAGGATGAACAATTGGGAATTACCCTCTGGTAAATTCACAGTTGGACCCTGAAAATCACCAATTTTTAGAGGAAACTAATCTTCCAACCCCTATCTACCAGGGTCTATGTTAATTTACTGGAGGGTAAGCAACCGAGATTGGGGGGTTCAAAGAACAGCAGTTGGGAAAAAAACTTGGTGCACACACACATTTTGGGATAAAAACACCAAGAAAATTTGGGATTTGAACAACTAGGATTTCGGCAGGAGAAATTGGGATAAAAGCAGCCAAAATGATCCAAAATTGATCAAAATTGACATTTACAGTAAAGAATGAGAATTGGGATTTGAACAGCAAATAGGTATGGGGATATAGGCCAGCAGAAAAGGGATTTGACCAACCACAAATGGGGTTTTGCACTTGCTGTCGCCCAGGTAAACTACCATTTTTCGTGAGTTCATTGTGGCAGGGTGTGGGTATTTTTTTTGAGAAACAGTTTCAACAACCCCCAGTCGTACATTTGTGGCAACTCTCACGTGAGGAATGGCAGTGGCCAAAGCCCGAATGATGATTGTCCGGTGGGGGTGATGCTATCATTTGCAGCCATTGATGTGGGTTTACAAACGCAGGTGTGGAGAAAACCGATTGAACACTCAGTCTGGCTGTCATCCCAGTCTTTTGGTAATCTCATATCACATATCCATTCAGCCATATTTAGCAGTTCACATTTTCATTGACATTCCACAACCGCATAAACCTTGGTCGTGTAGTTTAATACCTTAACCATTTACCATTTCAATGGGAATCTGAAACCAGCTCAACAAAAATATTTTCTTATATTTTCTTGCATATTTCTTGCGAGCATTATACATATTATACACAATGCTAAGCCCCAACTCCACATTTTTACTGGTTGAGTCCTCATTTTTGTGAGCTCCCCAAATCCCCAAGTCGCCATGGCTCCCAGGTTCGCACCTTTGTCACCTACTACGGTGAGCTGATGTACCTCGAGATCTTGAACCTGACACGTGGAACTGGCAATGGGATGGGGGCGAATCTGACCCAAAGTTGTGCCAAAGTCCGGCAGGAGATGCCAAAACCTTGAGGATCGCTGGAAATCCGGCGATGCCGGAAACATCTGGCTGTGTGGCGAACTGCGGCTTCCCAGAGGGCTTCCTGTGGATCCACGTGTTGTATCCGAGACCCAGGTGCTGCCGCTCATCGCGATGGAAAAAGGCTGCAGATGTCTCGATGTTTCCATCATTCTCCATCAGAAGTATAGCATAATAATGCATAATATAGCTGAGTAGCTGAAAACCCAGGTTTCTTTTCCATGTGTCTTTTCTACCATCCAAATGTCGGACAGGTTGCAAGTTTTCTTTATGATTTCTTGAAACATCAGGCCATTTATGGCAAAAGCATGCAGCTCTTGCAAGATCCATTGGAGAGTGGCAACACATGGCAACCCTGAGGCCTTCCAATGTGGAGACGGAGGCTCCAAGGTGCAATTTACGCCTAGCAGTTCGATCGTTTGGAGATGTTTTTTGGGGGGTCCACGGGCCTGAGGGACCTGACGAACACCGGAAAATCGATTAAAACACCACATCTGGTTGGTGGTTTGGAACATTTTTTATTTTCCCCAATAGTTGGGATGATGATCCAGTCTGACTAATATTTTTCAGGGGGTTGAAACCACCAACCAGACATTAAAACACCATATCCTTTTCTGGTTAACCCTCAAATAGATCACCTTGATATGAAGGACGAGCATTTTTCGTGTTTTTTCCCCAATTTTGGATGATTTTGGTTCCCTGTGGAATTGATTGAACCAGGCCGCAGAGTGACCACCCAGCGACAGGCTGCTTGGTGAGATTTATCGTCCTGGGGTATGAAGAGAGAAAGAAACCTTGGTTGCGAATGTGCATGCAGTAGGTCATTTTCGCACATGTGTAATATGTATATAATAACAATAATAATTAATAATTATAATGATTATATATATATATATATTATAAAATGTATATGGATATCGTATCCATCCTGCCAAAAGGGATATCTTTGTCAATCCTCTTTGTACTCGACTGTGTTGCCTTCAGTTGCAGATCTTGAAGACACGCACTTGAACCCCCATTTTTCCACATTGCTGGTGAAATCCATCGAAGTTTCACGCCTTCCCAAGGCGGCCCCGTGCTGTTGGCTCCGAGTGGAAAGCGGCGTCCCCCAATGGGACGGACTCTTCTGGGTCACTGGAATGATGCACTAAAAAAATTGGGGATGTCTACCCCGGCCTTAATGGTCGGATGCAGATTATACCTATATAAAACATTATAAAACATTATAAAACAATATAAAACTGATATCATCATACCACTAGTTGGTTATTTCCAACCTGTTGGTTAAATCCCACTTAAGTTGGTTCATAAAATCATATGCATATGGGGCAATCATATACATATGGCCCCCCCATATGTGTACATATATGTACATTAATGCATTGGTTGATATACTACACACACACATATATATAGTACCGTGTATCCTGCTGCAGGTTAGAGAAAAACCCGGAAATCTTTGGGAATGCTTAACGCATCTCCGAATACTTAGACTTAAATTGTTGTATCATAGTTAGGATATCTTAACATAATGAACATATCTCACGCAAGGGTAAACTAATACAGATGTGGAAAACCCATGGTTTCTTCGGACAATGATCTAATGTATGGGGCAAAGCATCACAACTGAGGCCATTCGCACCTCCTCCGGGACTGGAAGGTCCAACCCTTACGGGACTCGGTGGTTTTCTGAAAGGATCTTTACAGTAAATCGCCAGGAAAGGACATAACCCCAGTATCCCAGAAATTTTATCAATTTCAACACGTTATGATTCACTTATGATATTAATTGCAACTGTGAGGTGTAAAAAAGGCGCTTCCCAACTTCCCAATAGCACTTTGTATCACTTTGTCATATTTCCCAACCATGAGATCTCAATCTCGTCAAGGCATGAACCAAACATGGAACCTTTTGGAGTCCCCGAAGGACTCGGATCAGGCCAAGCCTCGGGGCTGTAGAAGTGGACCCGAAGATCAGTTTTGGTGTCAATCTGATGCATTGGCTGATTTTTTGATAACTTGAATGCCCAAATTTGCCAATTTGATTTTGGGAGACAGACTAGCCGGGTACACAGTTTGTTTGTGTTTACTACTTTGGGTGTAGTTGCAGGGTAAGGTTGGCTATGTTTAAAAGAGGCCCTTTTAATTCACCGTGACATGGTCGAGGGGAGCCCCCAACTGGCTATAAAGTCATGAAGAAAATTACCTACCAACATGGTTATATATATATATCATGATGATCAAAATCAGTGGATGTGGGGGTACCCAAAAAATCAGACAAAGCCACGTGCTGCACTGCATGACTGGATGGATCCTAGCTTTACAACCGTGAGGTGGTTTTAAGGTCTGTCAATGAAACGGGAAGCAACTGAGGGGCACCACCTTGTAGGGAACAACGCCTTGAGGCGCACAGGTCATCTGAAAAAAACTTTACAGCGGATCAACTTTGGCTTTCAAAGCTCACATTTCTTCTTCGGTTCTTTGTCTTCAGCCTCCATTCTTTGTTTTGAAGAGTTGACCCAATTTCTGTACATAGTTATGTTGATTTTGGAAACGGATCTGCCATGATCGCACGTACAGCAGGAGTTTGGCATTCAGACGACCTCTATACAATGTCTTGACATTTTTAGACAGCCATGACTGAAGACTCTTCCAGCGAGAGTCAGCTATCTGAGTTCCTATATTTCGACCTCTGAGAAATTCCTGATTTCGATGGCTCACCAGGATCTGTTATTGCACGCACCCTGTTGAACTTCAGGGAGCATTTGCAAATATTTGCAACGTACATGTGAACATCGGCAACATGTCAAATGGATCCTTATGTGCAACTGTCTTCAAGTCGTCAGGGACGTTATTACACCCCCCCACCCCCCTGTTGCACCTCAGCGAGATCTGCAACGTACATGTGAACATGGGCAACATGTCAAATGCTGAAATGAGGGCACGCAACAGTTACATGGAAAACCTCACGTGGCTCAGGGCGTTGACCCCACAAACAACAACGTAACTAATAACTAAGAATGACTTGGCTCCCCCATGACTCATTAGTGTAGTCAACTGGAGTAGAACATGGGGTGCAAACAGTCCAAAAATAACATGGACATATTATAGAACATATCACATTCATCATTCATCCATATTTTCTCTACTTCAGGATGATTGTATATACATATAAGGATATATATATATCGTAATTAGTTACATGTAATCATCCATATTCTTAAGTATACTTATAAGTAACTAATTACTTACATATGATTACGTATCGGGATGGGATGACCAAGATGACCATATGGGCCATGTAGGCCCTTCTGAACCCCCCATGAACTTGAGCGATATCACCCATAAACCCAAACGTTAATCAAGTAATAAGTCAACTTAGCTATCATCAAATCAACTCTAAATTTCATGAGAATCCTCATCTTTCACTTTCTTGGTGAAGTCACCATTTTTCCATGGTTTTCCCATATAGATCCCATCTATACCATATGAATCCCACAAAACTCCCATACAAATCCCGTGAAATCCTCATTTTCCCCCACGAAATCCTCATTTTCCCATGGTTTTCCCATGGGTTTCCCATGGGTTTTCCTGAAAACCATGGAGATCGTGACGCATTCGCAGCCCCAGGGCGGCCACATGGAGCCGGACGTGAGCTCGACCCAGGCGTCGGCGAAGTTTGATCTGGAGTCGTGAACATATGGGGAAGATATATGAACTACCATCTGGTTATCCCTTATAAATGGAGGTTTCTAGCTGGGAAAATCATCTATAAATGGGCCATGGCTTCCATGGCTATGTTTAATAACCAGAGGGTATAACTAATGGCATATATATATATACATATATATATATCTCTGGGTAGTACTGTTGCTTAGCATTTTGCATGTTTATATCTGGGTAAATTATAACGACCTCACTGCGACCTCACTGGAAATCATGGTTAGTAAGAGGAATCATCCCAAAATGGCCTTAATTCAGGTTAGTGAAATATTATAATTTTCCCATATATATATATAGTATAACTATGGCAATAGTATTATTGAATATCTATAGTATATAGTATATCTGCATAGTTCATAGGAATAATCTATATATCTATAAAAATACTATGGATATATGGAAATAATCAATGGATATCTAGATATGATATATATATATATATGTGCATAGTTTTATAAACATACCAAAAAATATGGAACGGAACATCCAGCATTTATAGCTAGCCAAATCAACTACTGTATAATAAATGGGATAATATATCTGATTGGTGGTTTGGAACATGGCTGGGGTTTCATGGGGGTTCCATAAATGGGGGGACCTCTAAATGGGGATCGAACTGTTAATTTACTGGAGGGTATCTGGTTGGTGGTTTGGAACATGGCTTTTATGAATTTCCATTCAGTTGGGAATCATCATCCCAACTGACGAAATCATATTTTTCAGAGGGGTAGGTATACCATGAACATACGGGGGGTTTTCATAAATGGGGGTACCCCTAAATCATCTATTTCTAGATCGGATTTTCCCTTATAAACCATCCAGCTATTGGGGTATCCCCATGGATTGGAAAATCCACATATGGGATTCAAAGCCTGAACATACCCTCTGGTAATTTGTTACATAGCTATTGAAAATGGCCCAGTCGAAATAGTTGATTTACCCATTGAAAATTGTGATTTTCCATAGTTATGTTAGTTTACCAGAGGGTATGTGGATACGTGGAAATATGATCCAGTAATCCCTGTGGATTTAGGTGTTTGGATGATATTTGGGGATGATCTGAGTTGTTGGTGCGGTTGCATGACATTTTCTGTGGGCCTGGGCAGATTAGTATGACCCATGCTGGGAACCCCCTATAAAACAACAAGCATCAAGGTAAGACAGATGGTCTTGAAGTATCAAATCAGGAAAATCCTCAGGGTACCCTCTGGTAATCTAAGATAAAACCAAAATGTTTAAGAGGTAAACCAATTTACGCAAAGCATCTATAAATTGAAATGAAGGGATATAATACGTAGTGCTTTTTCAAAAGCTATGTTAAGTTACCAGAGGGTACCCAACTTGGTTGCAGAGCGTAGTAGCTTCAAACAGCTGGAGCCCGGGTTTCGAACGTGGTTGGTGACAACAGGTTTACAGGGGTTGACGTTAAGATGTTCCTTGGGTAAAATTGATGGTGAAGAGGGGGAGTCACCCCAAACATTCCTAAACATGGTTTGTTTATATTTTTGTTTCTGATTTAGACCAGGCACTATCATACTAATCAGACAGCCCATCTTCTGGCAAAATCCCCAAGGTGAATCATGTTTATTCATGTTTCTTGACCGTTAAATCACCAGGGTTGTGGTCCAGTTGTGGTGTTTGGGATTCTTGAAACCAATCTGCAGTTTAGTTAAGAGTTATCATTCACAGTTATCTTGAGTAAATCTTATGGTAAATCTATGGTTAAATCTTGGTTAAATCTCGGTTAAATCTCTGTATTTTATGATAATATGGTTTAATCTATGGTTAAATCTCATTTACCCATGGTTTTCACAAAAAGGGTCTTCCAAGGCTGGCATTTTTTTGCCAGGCCGAGCCGATCGAACTGAAAAAGCTGGGAAGCCAATGGGAGACCCAGAAATGGGGAACATGGCATTTCGATGGGACATCCCATGGCGTAGTTGGCCGCGTAGTTTGGGATTTGACATGGTGATTTCTTTTAAACTCGAGATATTGGAGGTTTCCTAGAATGGGGTAACCCCAAATCATTCATTTGTAGATAGGGTTTTCCATTCTAAACCAGCTATTGGGCTACCCCCATGGATTGGAAACCCCATATATGGATCCATATGGCAGATTTCACGTGGTGGTCACTGGCAACCGTGAAGGCGATGCCTAAGAGCCATCAACGGTGGGGAAAATCTGCAAGGAACCGAAAAAGGCTACGGGTGAAAACTGGGTGCCCCAAAAAGTCAAAAACTGTGGTTTACAGGGTCATTCAAACATTGACCCATACCCACAGGGTTGCCCACACACACACACACAGATATATATATATATTATACATACCATACCATACCATACCATAGCATAGCATAGCATTGCATTGCATTGCATTGCATTGATACATACGTACATACATACATACATACATACATACATGCAGACAGACAGACAGACAGACAGACAGACAGACAGACGTACATACATACGTACATACAGACACACACACACACTTATATATATATATATGTATATATATATATATACGAACCCCGTTTTTTAACGTTCAAAACCAAGGTTTCCTGTAACGAATTGGTGGAGAGAGAGGTGGTGATTTAGAGGCCAGCAATTTGATCTTCAGGTCATTGAAATGTCAACTTGAGACGCGTGCTTTCGAATGCTTTAGGCACAAAAAATAGCTTTCAAAGTGCCTCCGGTATCCCAGCCCCCCCAATTTTGCTTGTTTGTTTTTCCCTGAATTTTATCGTTTCTTGCGGGTATCTAAGGTTACTCTCCGGTTTGTTTTCGGTTGATTTTTGCTTCGGGTCGAATCGACATCTTCCAACCGACTGTCAAAACCGGAGCTGAGGCCCCAGACATGCAGCAGTTGGACGCCCAGCCATGGGAAATCGGGAAACTCCAATGGACTTGGAAATCGATAGCCTCCGGTCAACTCAGCGAGCTGGAAAGATCCACCATTTTTAAGAGGTAAATCAACTATACATGGCCATTTTCCGATAGCCATGTTGAATTAAAAGAGGGTAACTATCATCAAGTTCCATTGAATCCCATTAAAATCCCATTAAGATTCCATATAAATCTCATAGTTGATATGAGGCTACCAGAAAACGGTCAAACGGTGCACTTACGGCGTCGTCCGTGTTTTGCCCAGGTCGGGCGCCACCCAAAGGCCGGCTGGGAGTGGTGAATTGTGGGTGAATGGTTGATGAAACTGGATGAAACTGGATGAAACTGGATGATTTGTTTGGAAACGGGAAACGGTTCGTTTGGTCGTAGAACAATTTCGGATTCCGCAATTTCTTTGGGTTTTTTTTCTCTAAGGCCGTGCCTTTGGCTCCGGCAGATTGAGCTCCATGAATTTCAATGTTGGCTGCCAGCTGGTTCAATTTGCTGCCAATCAAAGTCTGCTGGCATCTGCTGGCTATAGGCTAGGTCTGGCTCAAAATTTGCACTTTTGTAGTACAAATCAAACATGTACGAACTTAAATCCTACCAACTGAAAGTATGCAATCTGACTGATACAGGCGTCCTTACATTTCCCGATTTGTGGCGTGAAATACAACTTTTTGGTTACTGCAAATGGTGCTTCACCCCGCAATTGAGGTTGTGTTTACAGGGAAGCGTGTTGGGAATCCTGTGATGGGGTGATGATTTGAAGGTTGTATCCCGCTCATAATTCGTTTTCAGAAGGATTATACAATCTTCATACATTCTTGGCCTCAGTAATAAATCTCCATTTCTGCTCATGGTAAAGAATAAAAACCACTATTTTTCTTTACAAAACTTTCTATTTTATTGGTAAATCAATGTTTTGTCGGTTAAAAGCACGCCTTGTGGGAGTAAAGTCAAGAATTCAGGTTGGCAAAAGAGATGTTATCATTCGAATTATTGTTAAATCATATTGAACCCCAAAGATTCTTGGTTGAACTCTCTCTCTCTCTCTATATATATATACATGCATATGGATGAAATATCACATCTTTCGCTAGTAGAAATCCTGATTAGCTCCCACTCCTGCTGCTCAAGGTCATGTGGCCAATGTGCCACCGGTGCCACCCCCCAGCGTCCCTCCGACCGTGCCATGGCTGCGTTGATGTCCGGGGGTTTTTGACTTCCACTAAAGTTACTAAAGTCTAGGGCCAGCTAGAGCCCCAATAAAAAAAGGGTTTGTATGGGGGCCAGGTATTTCCATGATAGCTTTGAGAATTCTCAAAACTCTGGCATAATGTGGGTCAAAACGTAGGAATTTCGTATATGCATGGGACATGAAATCCAGCAGTTCACCGGGGTTTTGATCCATTCTGTAGCCACATGGGACCCAAGAAAATTGGCACAAGTCCAGTAAATCGAGGCTCTGTGAACTAGTGGAGGGCGTGAGCCAACAGAAATGGGAGCACTCCGCTGCTGGTCCGTTCAAGTGCTACTATATATATTATATTATATTGTTATGGTTGGCAAACCCGCCGTTTTAGTCGTATCATATTGCTTATTCCTCCCTAATTTTAAAATGGCCACTTCCATTTTTCAGTGACAAAGCTGGTGATATGCAGCTATTTGGGATTGCTTGGGTATGTCTCAACATCGTTGATCCAACCAAATGGGATTGGCACTGTACCATGAGAAGGCCAAAAGGATTCTCTCTCTCTCTCTGTTATATTATATCATATCTGGTTGGTGGTTTGGAACATGTTTTTTTATTTTCCATGATAAATGGGAATAATCATCCCAACTGACTTTCATATTTTTTCAGAGGGGTAGGTCAATCACGAACCAGATATATCATATACATGCAATTTATATTTTCCTTAATATATGGGATGTCATCCTTCCCATTGACGAACTCATATTTTTCAAGATGGTTGTTGCACCACCAACCAGTATAATGTTGACTGAATGGTGATTTTATGGTGAAAAAATGGTGAATCTGGAATTTTCATGAGATTTCATGGCGATTTGATGGAATATACATGACCAAGTTTTTCATGTGGGCGCTTGTGCGCCAATCATAAACCTACCAGGGAACACCATGGGGGATGGGAAGAGACTCCAATGACTGACGTTTCGCAGCTCGCAGATCGAAGTGGCCCGGCCCCTGAGAAAACGTCCGGAGAGCTCAGCGAAAGTCATGGTTTAATGGAAATGGGGGGATCCCCTGTCAAAAAATAGCTTAACCAATACTATTATACTAAGTCATGGTCATGACGACTGGATTTTTTTTAAATAAACAAATCTTATGATGGGAATCCTGAGGGGGATCATTTTTATAGCTGGCCCTATGATAAGAGCTATGTTCAGAGTGAATTGTGACCATTCGGCCAGCTAAATCGATCAGAAATAGAAACTACACAGATGCCATCCCAGGGTCCCAGGGTCATCAACTGTGGTCAATTCCAGGTGCCATTAGACAAGTATTCTTGCCCTGCATGTCCTCTTTTGTGACATTCACATCACTTCAAGTGGATTGGAAGTGACCAAGCAAAAAAATCATACGCAGTTTTTCCATGTTTTCCGATTGTCCATTGTCAAGGCTCATTCAAGAAAACACTCCAAATGATGCTGCGCCATGCGCGGCCATTACATCACTTTGCTGTTTAGCTGATGAACCCCCAATCCATGTAGCTTAAGGACTCATTGGTTGCTGCTTACGTGAGTTTCATGGAGTTTCCCTCCGGTAATCATCCGTGGCTGGGAAGTCCCCTATATATAAATGAAGGCTTTCAATGGGAAAATCATAGAACAGGGGTTTTCTGCCATGTTTGACCGGAACTGCGTAAACATTGTGCAGGGTCCTCTGATCATCCAACATGGCAAGAAGTGGATGGGGAAACCTCATCGAAGTGACATCCTGGGTCCCACATTTGGGTCACTGAGCTCACCTTCGGCAGCTGCCAAGGTGCAGAGGGTCCCAGTGACCCCGAATTGAGGGCTTTTGTGAAAAATTGGTCGTGAGGGGTGCCCAGTGGATGTGTTTGTACCACAAATCATGGAGCCGGGAAATCCCTTACCAATGGAGGTCTTAATGTGGAAAATCATCTATAAATAGGTGATTTTCAGATCGGATTTGGTTTTGGTCTCGGATGCACCATCAAAATATGAGTTTACCCTCAAAAGTATGGGATTAGATACAGTCAGTACAATTATTGTTACCATTTTATCGGAACAGAATTGAAAAAATATACAGTAGGGATACCAGCAAGACATATGATTTCATTAACCAGTAAAACTGAAGGATGTGGCTTAACCAGCAAGAAAACCTTATTTTTTCCATATGATTCCACCAGGAAAAGGGACTCATGGCATGGGCATTTCCCACCGGCAGCTCCAGCTTGAGGAAAACTGAGTAACTTTTTGCGTTGGTGCAGCTTTCAGATGCCTGGTTTTAGTAAAATTTGAGATGTTTTGAGATGATTTTGGATAAGTTCTTGATGTTCATCTGCAGATGATCCCCGGAGGATGTCTTTAAGATCGCGCACAAGGCGATGCAACCGAACACCGATCCTTTTTTTCATGCAATACTTCCGAAGTAAATCTTATATTGATACGATGTTTTAACTAATTTCAACGATACATATTTAATATATTATTAATCATATCCCATGGGCATTAATAATATACGATGTTTTATTATATGCTCCATGGTGCTGGAATATTTACCAACATTTGCCACAAAATCACCCAGTTTGTAGGTCAATAATGGTAAATATACCAGCACCATTGGACCATGGTTCGCATATGGGTTATATATTCATGCATACATTACTACACGATATCGACACTGGAGGTTGTCGGAGAGTTCGCGGAAGTTCCTCAAGGGCTTGCCGGGCTTCGTGCAACAGGCGAAACAGCAACACTTGGCGTCATTCGTGCGGACATACAGACATACGCACACATCATGTGTGTATATAGATATATGTGTATTATGCACACAATAAAATATACAGTACATACATACATACATACGTACGTACGTACGTACGTACGTACGTACATACATACACACACACACATATATATATATATATACAATATATGTGTATTATGCACACAATACATACATACATACATACATACGTACGTACGTACGTACGTACGTACGTACGTACGTACATACACACACACATATATATATACAATATATTTAAAATGCTATGCAGACATATATGCGTACGCATTTTATGAAGTAGGTCTATATTATATTACCAGCATTTTTTCTCCGAAGCAGCTTTATGTTTTCTTCCCCCCAAATGGGGAACCATTGCGATATGAGCTGTTTTTTGCAGCTTGATGACGGTAAAATTTGGCTGGAAGGGGCAGGCTTGAGCTTCTGTGACTGTTTTGATAGGATAGGTGCAATGTGGTGATTAAGGTTCCCGGTGATACCAGTGAAAATGCACTTTCTGGCGGTTGCTAAAGCCACAGTTTGGGAGTTAGACCCCAATGTACTGTATGTTGGTTATTTCCAATTCTTGTTGGTGAAATCACAATGTTTGCTGACTCTCAATTTCAATTGGTGAAATCCACATTTTTTTTCCATTTGCGAATCAACCTCATTCCTGACAAGGAGGTGGTCCACAACTTTCGTCCAGGAACGACAGTTGGCCTGAAGCCTAGCAGTCGTGTTTGCTGATGTTTTTTGGGCCCGGTGGTGCCCGAGTTCGGTAGTGTTGGCGAACAGAACTACAATAACTACAATACTCTGTAGGGAATAACTAGGGATAACTAGGCTATATATATATATATATACATAGACATACATATATAGATATACATATATAGATATACATATGTAGATATACATATATAGATATACATATATATGTATACATATATAGATATACATATATAGATATACATATTGACTTATAAACATATATATATATATATATATATATATATTTATTTACATACATACA
>Ga0126342_10013643_pt1 | contig 14366 bp, 17 predicted proteins | sample Cyp1metagenome_FD_92528 | JGI IMG/M metagenome (GOLD analysis project Ga0126342, IMG submission 92528) | Coral microbial communities from Lord Howe Island, Old Settlement Bay, Australia - Cyphastrea 1 metagenome | ecosystem: Host-associated > Invertebrates > Cnidaria > Coral ...
ATCAGGGTTTTGAATGGGAAATGGGTGAAATCAACACCAAATGTCAATGTTTGGAGGCTTTACTGTTCCAAAGCGTGGTTAAAATGCAGTGTGAAGCTCTGACCATCGCAAAGGAGATGCAAAACCTCAAATGCAAAGCATCAACAAACTGACAGGTAGCAAATACCATGACACAGCGCCGTTGTTTTCCCCTGAGCCAGGTAGTCTTGCAATGGGTTAGGCTGTCAAGCACAGACGCCACTGGGGTCGCAGCACTCACACTTCTGTGTGCAACTGCACTGACCAAAAATAGCTGCCGCACGGGCTGCCACACGTGTGTGTGAGGCATTTAAGTAACCATCATCGGATACAGTTAATTTTGCCTGTCGACGAGAAGAAAGTCTTCTCAAGTTTGGTACCCAACGATTTTGACACCACATTCAAGACGCTCTCAGTCCTTGAAAACCAAACAAGCGTCAAATGCTAGGAAAAAAAGAAACCACAACCGCAAGCATAGTAAAGCACTCTAAACATGACAACAATAGCATGCATTCCAAGCACAACTCAGAAGAATAGATGGACCGCACAGACAAGAAAGATAAGAAAATGATGAATAAATGAAAAACAAAAGAACCAATATCTATCTATCCATTAATATATATATATATACTGATGGGTAAAATTGGGAAAAAAACAGGAAAAAAATCAACCCAGATACTGTGCCAGATCATTTGTTTCCTCATCCCCATATGGGGTATGCCCAATTTTTACTCCCAGCTGTTGCTGGAAGTGGGCGTAGTTGCGCCAGCTCGTCAGAGGGAGAGTATTTCCTAGTTTTTCCACCCAAGCAGAATTTCTGGCACCAAAAACAGACCTGAAAAACAAAGCCAAATAATGTTAAGAAAACAAAACTGCCAGAAATGTATAGAAATGTCAAGTCTCTTCATGGGCGCCAGCAATTTCGCAGCGTACCAAATCTTCAGAGCCCGCTCTGCAAGCACCACATACTCCTGCTCTGGAACTGGAAGCTCTCCCATGCTCGCAGGTCTTTGTCGCACTGCGCAATTGGCATACTTGCTGAAATTCCATACTTGCAGCTTCTCAATCTGGACGTTCAGCGTGTTTTGGTCTGGCTCTGAAGTCACAGTCGCGCTGTCTGATGCCTTCGCATGCATGGAGGCGACAGCAAGCACGAAAAGGCTCAACACCATAGCTGGCATCACGAAGCTTTCGGATATGCGTTGAACCTATGGAGCTGGCAGCAAAACACTGCGTCGGAAGTGACGCTTAAAAAATGCAAGGTCGGATGTGAATGACAACATCCCAGATTTGCACTTCCATCCCATCCCATCTGAGCATCCCGACAACGAAACCAAGAAGGCCAAAATTAAGACGGAGCAAAACGGCGGAGCAATGAGCCATGGAGGACGGAGTGGGAAAATTCTAATAGCAACAACAATCATCACCCTCATCCAATCACAATATCAGTGAAAGTTACAGGCCAAAATGTTCCCCAATCCCCACAGGAAAAAATCAAAGGCGAGGATGAAACATTGAACAAGAACATAAAATCATAACACCCTCAACAAAACCTACCCTCATTCAATCCAAACATTATTACAACAACCTCAACAAAACATTTAGCAAGATAATCAAGAAGAAACAGTCAAACATTTCAGATTACAAGATTGAACAAAAACATAACAGCCTCCCACCTAACCTCTAACCTGTCCTGTCCTAGTTTCCCTGTTTTACCATTTTTTTCTGGGAAACGAACCCCTGGCAGGCAGCCATTGCAACCATGACAAATGGCGGTAAACAAGGCTTGGGCTGTTCGTCCAAATCGATCCTGGCTTGCAGACCTGCAGCCACCACCTGACCCCACAGATTCGGCACAAATCCAGGGGTTTCAAGGGCTTCACCATGGTTCACCTGCCTGCTTGGAGACGGCCTCATCAGCCTCACCGGCAACTCATCAAAGTTGCCGGACAATCTTCCAGGAACCATCAGCAACCATGACCAAGTGTTTAACATTCCCGTATCGTATACCCAGTCCACACCGTCAACACCCTAGTTGTAGTGGCTCCAGTCATCATTTTGAGGCCTCCAATTCAGCAGTTAGCAGTTTCATCTCAGCATTGGCCACGGCGCTCTGAGCAGCCTGACATCAATGCCATGGGAATGGGATGCCTGGGGGCAAACGCCCACCCCTCAAATTGGAGCATGGAACGAACCAAGCGTAGGAATGTAATGGAAGCAAAGTAAAATCATGGAAAATCGTGAGAAAATCTTCTGATTGTTTTTTGGGTGATAGGAACTCCAGTTCTTTACCAATGGCTTGCCCTCCCACTCCCGGTTGCCCGAATGTTAGCCAACCCGCCATGGTCGGCGGGTCTTCCAACATCTTCCAACCTGCACTTCCGCTTCAGCGTCTGACACTGCGGTGCGGGCAGTTTTCAGTGCCTCTTCCTGGTTCTCCTGCAGTCAGATTGGGACCAAGGAAAAAAGAGGGAAGGACCGTCATCCGCAAACTAAAACGCAAGTACCAGCAACAAGAAATGTCCCAAAAATCGCTGTCCTTGTCAGACTTGTCAGATGCATCCTTCTCGTCTTCGGATTTTGAGGCATCCTCACTACCAGCCTCCTCCGACTCTTCGGCACTTGCCGACTCTGCATCTGATTCCTCTTTCTCTGAGGCAGGTCGTTCCTGGGACCTCGTTCGCCGAAAATGATGCAGATGGAGGAAGGCGAACATGTATATATATATATATATACACACACGGAGATATCACCAGATATCAACATATGTGCTAGGGTCAAGACATGGTATATGGTTATGGTCATCCCATTTCATGGGAATCCAAACATGCTGAGTCCCTGTCGCTTTCCTTCTCCTCCTTCGACCATGGCGACCACCTCGCCGTCTGCGCCCTGACGGTCCAAAGAAGAAAGGCCCTGGAAGTATTGCCACGTGCCAGTATATAGATTCCTCAAACATCCTCAAACCTTCTTTCAACATCTATCATCTATCATCAACATCCTATTGCCATCTATCATCTATCATCCAATGTCTATCATCTATCCTCAATCATGAGCATCATCATCGTCGTCGTCGTCGTCGTCGCCGTCGTCGTCGTCGTCATCATCGTTGCCGTCGTCATCATCGTCATGGTCATCGTCATCATCATCATCGTCGTCATCGTCGTCGTCGTCGTCGTTGTCGTCGTGGTCATCGTCATCATCGTCGTCGTCGTCCTCATCGTCATCATCGTCATCATCAGTTTCAGTATCGGTCATAGCTCTGAGATAACCCCTGACTCTGTGCAGATGTATGTATATATATACATATACATATATATATATATATGTATGTATGTATGTATGTATGTATGTATGTATGTATGTGTGTATGTATGTATGTATGTATGTATGTATGTATGTATGTATGTATGTATGTATGTATGTATGCACTGTATGAATACATAAGCAATCTTTGAAATATAACATATAAAAATAACAATACATTCCATGAACTAAGAACAGAAATTATTAAAAATCAATCAGAATCACATTTTAAAAATCTATCTATATATCTATCTATCTATCTATCGATCTATCTATCTATCTTGAATCTAATCTATCTTAAATCTAATCTATCTTAAATCTAATCTAATCTACAGTAATCTAATCTAATCTAATCTAATCTGTCTATCTATCTATCTATCTGTCTATCTATCTATCTGTCTATCTATCTATCTATCTTAAATCTAATCTAATCTAATCTAATCTAATCTAGTCTGTCTGTCTGTCTGTCTGTCTATCTATCTATCTATCTATCTATCTTAAATCTAATCTAATCTAATCTAATCTAGTCTGTCTGTCTGTCTGTCTATCTATCTATCTATCTATCTATAATATGAAAAGAAGAAGAATGATACAATAGCAGTGTGTATCTGATAGAAAAGTCATGAAGAATGATAACCATATATGATATATTATGATGATATTATGATATAACCATTTATGATATCATACAATAAGTATTAATAAGTGTCTTCCCATGTCGACAAGTCTCCCACCTCGCCGTCTTCCATGACTCGGTGCTCTTCTGCGCCCCCGGTGCCGTCGTCCATGGCCCGTGTGGCCGTCGTGGCGACGTCGTCGACCTCGGCCTGCGGGGCGTTGCGAAGCATATTTCGTGTGTAAAATATGTAAAATCATGTGAATTCCTGCAATATCATTGACTTACCATGTAAATCCATGTAAAATCCGATTGGAATCAAAGATATCAAAGCAAAAAAAAAAGGTCACATAATGCCAACTGGCCATGCTTCCAACATCTTCCAGCATCTTCTTCACCACATACCATGGTGTCATTTTGCAGTGACACAGCCATTGGAAGACAGGGCTCGCTTGAACTTTTCCCTAGGGCACCGCGTCTCATCACTTTGGCGAATGCCTCGTATGTACACAATTTACGGCAGGGCCCCTTTCTGTGATGCACGTATTCTGCGATCACACCTAACTGCCGCACTAGTGAAACATCATGGCCTTAATGCCACTAAAAAAAAAGAATTTCAGCGATCCCGAAGCCCTTAATCCAAAGAGTACCAGGGCCACAAACCCAGCGGCTTCAGGGTTCGAACATGTCACCTGCACGACTGAGATGGAACGATGTTTCAGCTTTAAGTACTTGAGTTCATTATATAACTTATATCTGGACACTTCAACATTTCAACCCATCTAATAAAATATAACAAAATGATCCATTAATTGTATATTAATGTGAATCAAATATAGTCACCCATATATCTATATTTACCAACCCATATAATGCATATATTAATATTTATCATGGGGGATGCCCCACTCTATATATAGCCATCCAATGGGCAGCCCAACGGTTGCAAAACAAAAAAAAACATGCGTCTCAAAGCTTCAGTAAACACTGGAGATGAAAAACCAGTATAAGAAATGTTGATATGTGTCATGGTTTTTGGACATTATTTTTTCCATGATAAATATATATTATTCATTCCTATATTAAATAAAAATATATATATGTGTGTGTTATAGCATATAAATAGATATTCATCATTATTCATCCCTCAATCTATGTAATTTCTTCATCAACTTCTTTTTCCAGGCCGCTCTGCACCTACGAGATGGTCCGAGACTTTCAGTAAAAGCTCTGCTGCACAGCAGGCAGCGATGCTGCTACCTGCGAATGGCTCGTGGTTTGAGCGAAGGAGGGATAGAAACAAGGAAAAGGACAGGTTTTGCAGATGGTAAAGAGAACAAATAAAGGAAAGCAAACTAGATTTTTCAGCAGAGAGCCCAAGAAAATCCAGAGATCGAGAAAAGAAAAGAAATAAAAGTTGAATGAATGATTTATCATCATTTCATCCCCTCCCTATAAAAATGTATGACCGAGCTGCCTGAAGAGGGTGTGTCCTCCACATAATCCAACTCCTGCTGAAGACTATAGAGGCGCTGATGCCTCGGCTCTGTGGACCGAATGTGCTAGGAATATGTTTTGGAAAGTTGTTGTCGGGAACACCTTTGGGGCTACTTTCTATGATTTGTGGGCTCTGACATTGCTTAGATCCCCTCATTTCAAGGCCCGGACAGTGCTTAAATCATTCAGTTGAAAATGAGTGTGGCTCCAAAACCGCCAAGGAAATCAAAGTCTCACACCATCCAACTCTGTTCCTTTGTGTTCCTGCTCTCTGGTCCAAAATGGATCAAGTTGCACTTCCGTTGTAGCTTGCCATGCCATCTGCTGTGCTGCCAACGATCGCGCTGTCAGATCACTAGGCACTTCCTCAGAATGACAATCTCGAGGACAGTCACATGGGGCTTTGCCCACTTTGGGGCTCACCGGTTTATCTCCATCGCCCTCTCCAAGAGTTCAATGTGTCTACTTATATTTATTTGTCGTATTGATATATACGTTCTGTGATATATTCGTCATTTACAATATTCATAGCATATATTAAATACATTTACATTCATATATACAATAGTGTTAAGTGTGTTACTAACATCATCCGCACTATCACTTCATGAACCGTCGAGATTCTGAGGCAGACCTCGATGACAAGGCGACGCAAACAGCCCCGTCCGTCGCTTCTGGAGTGCAGTCTTGTCCTCGCCGGGGTTCCATGCTACATAGATATGTATATTATATATGTTAGAGATATATACATATATACATATATATATATGTGTGTGTGTGTGTGTTTGTGTGTGTGTAAGTATAGATATCGCATGTAATTATACAGTATCCAACTGCATCATTCTACTATTATATACTATAAAGGATAGATAGCTGAAAGAAATTGAAAGAATGGGGTACCAAAGGCTACCACAACTTCGGGTAGGTTCAGCAGTGTGCAGCATCAAGCCATTCATGGCATGTTAGTAATTTTCCTAGCGGAAGGATGGTCCCAGCCTGCATCGCCTGGGATGGCGTCTGATTGGTGACATTCTGGGTCTTCCAAGGTTGGTGTTTGAGGCACCACGGCGTCAATCTCTGCGTCAATCTCCGCGGCTGGTGCCTCATTGGCCCTGCCAGCATCAAGCGATACGTCTGCTTCAGCAGTCCAGCCTGCAGCCAACCATGGCGTTCACCGAGACCAATGGGATAGCTAATGGCCTAATGGATGGTGATATTGTTTTTGAATATCGCCATCGCATAATTGTATGAACGCAGTATGATCAGTATGGATCAGTATGGTCTCTAATTGCGTTGTCGCATTGTTCACCACATTAAATCAGGTATCAGACTCGCGGCGTCCCACTTGCCTGCATCTGAGATCACTTCTTCCTCGTGTTGCTCATTGCACTCGGCCGCTTCCAAGGTCAATGTGAGATCTGTTGGACTTGCGTCAATCTCCACATCTGCCGCATCTGCTGCATCTTCCACATCTGCCGCATCTGCTGCATCTTCCGCATCTGCCGCATCTGCTGCATCGGCCGCATCTGCCGCATCTGCCGCATCTGCCGCATCTGCAGCATCTGCCGCATCTGCTGCATCTGCCGCATCTGCAGCATCTGCCGCATTCGCACTAGGTGTGCCTGGTTCTCCTTCAAGCTCCTCCTCTAGCACGATTGGGTTCCATCCTGCCAGGCAAGGCAGACGCATATGTTTGAATTCACTGGCTCAATATGGCTCAACCAAAGAACAGGTGCGCACACAGCCGTTGTCTAGCAGGATTGCGTTCAAGTCCCTTTCATCTTGACATATCTTGACGTGTTCCCTCCAGCCTGGAACCATATTCTCTGGGCATCGGGAGCCTAACCAGAAGGGCGTCTCAGGGATTCTAATCTCCGTTGCTCTCGGCACTTGAGAGCCACGTCCCTTTGCTTCATCTTTGAGCAGATCTTTGAGCGTCAGGGGTCCTGTCACCAGAATGCACCACACATGACCATCATCAAGGACATTTTCTTCCGCGATTGTGAAGTCCAATTCTCCTCAGCATGATCCTGATCCTCATCACCATCACCATCATCATCATCATCATCATGATCATGTTCATCCCCATCATCAATGCAGTGAAATCCCTCCACATGATCACTCACCCTGGACTGGTCAATGCGCTATCATGCGGCAGCAGCACATGGCTGACATGGTCCTTCTGCGAAAGATTGGTTAGACCCCCGCGCATTGCATACAGCAGCGGTCCCCTGATGGTGCATTGCCTGTGAGCTTCGTGCAGTCATGATTGGTTCAAGACAATAGATTAGAATAGATTAGAATCAAGCATCGGAATGCAATGTCACCATATATGCCATATATTTGTAATGTTTCAACAAAAATGTGATTATTGCATGTCATTCCCTGGTGTTCACCATCCGGACCAGCCAAAGTCATCGCTTCACAGTTCGCCTCCGCCGGCTGAACTGCTGCCTGTGCCTGTGCCAGGTAGCGCTTCTGCCACGTGGCTTGTCTGGGCCTGGAACCGGTGCTGCCATTCACTGTATCATCATAGAGGTTGGTTTCGAGAATGTTTTGCTTTGAAAAAGATTTCTTTTGCTCGAAACATCTCGAAACCATGATGCTTTCCAGTAAATGCTCAGACTTGATGAACGAATTCTGGGACAATATATGCTGGCCAACCAGGTTGTTCCCCGCACTCTTTTATAGATATAGATATAGATATAGATTCCACAACATTCATGGAAACTCCCATGAAACAATCCACGATTGAAAAACCGTGCCAATTGCTCACCTGAAATATTTCCAGGGGCACATTTTAACAGCATAGCTGGGAAGAAAATGAGGCTCGCACCGGCGTTTCACGGAGCTACGCAGGGAATCTACCCACTGGGGCTCAGTGGTCCTTAGTCCCGCTGGGGTCATTTCTTGGTCCTTTGGGTCTGTCAAAAACATCCGGGGACAGCCCAAGTCATGGCAAGTTGAAGGAGGAACATGCGGTTTCAGCCCATCAGTTCTTCAAAAATCGGGGTAGCCTTGCTTTCAGACAAACCCAGTGGATTGCAAATGGCAGGATCATTTGCCACTGGGCGCCGAGCCCTTTTGCAAGTAGACGCTTGATGGTGATTTCCATCCGCCCTTAGCGTGACAAGATGTCACAAATGAAGGTCACCCCGTTGCAAGTCCAAGTTAACATGAAAAGGATCTTCAAATTAGAGCCCGGTCCTAAAACCATCTAAAACCATCTAAAACCATCTAAAATACACAATCTTAATTCTTCGGTGAGGAGAAAAGGAACACCCAAGCATCCCTACTCAGTGCCTCCGCATTCGATGTATCAGTCACGTCCTCATGGGTTCGGCTTAAGTCATGGCCAAATTAGTGAGCCTATGCCAGATTCAGGAACCACTGGTTATGTATCTAGGGCACTGCAAAACCACAAAGTGACATAGTGTCAAACCTCATGTTCCCATGAAAATTACCACAAATTGCAGTATCATCAGCACCCCCACCCCATTTTTGATCATTTTTGGGGCTCCAAAATCCACATTTTCCCATCGCTGAGGAGACTCGTTCTTCCTTGATGCGCATCCGTTGCCATTCCGCGGATTCACTGGCGCAGCAGTCTGAAAAGGAGGCTCGTCTGGCTTGGACACCTGAGATGGCATAGGGTCCAAGAAAGCCCACGTTTTCCACTGAAACACGAGGGATCCTATGGACGTTTATCAACTTTATCTTGCAGTTCATGAGTTCATGGAATTTAAGTGATGGATATGGCGAATATGGCATTGGGATGTCATTGGGGGGACCCATTGTTTGAGAGACCCAAAAATTGGGTGAAATCGGAGAATCTTTCTCGGGGCCCCCCAAACGGCAACGTCAAGATGCAAGAATCAATAGGATTGTCTGAAAATAGAGCACCGCCAATTCGAATTATCATCGTCCCCAATAAATATTGCAAATTTGGTGTATATCCACCATCTTCAGACACATCTGAACGAAAAATCCAGGCACTTTGAAGGCCTCCCGACTTCCTCGCCACGGCTTCCGTGCCGTTGTTCAAGTTGCTGAAGCCTTGGAGCACCAAAAATTGGGCACAGGAATAGTGTCATAATTGGCCTTCTATTTTGTTCGGTGGGGACTCTTATTAGGCCAATCTTAGAACCATACCCGAGTCACTTTGATACCGTTGGGATTCGCTATATAGGTGATGCTGGGTGTGTATCCCCGCGGAATATGAGATGCTTCCAGCCGCCTTGAGACGGGCATGAAAGGGAACTTACCACATACGGCCAAAATTAACAAGAAGATGGGCAATATCGCAATATACAGTACATAAGGAGGATCAAGGAGGGACAGCTTATGATGATATTTCATGTTTGATTTCAGCAGAGCATTCCGCTGTCGTTGTTGCTGACAGGGGCCACTTTTTTCAGGCACCCGAACAAGTCAAAAACCTCTGCTCTCTTTGTGAAACGTCACGTATGGCTCCGGAATGGGGTGCCAAAATGACCACAACTGTCATTGGGTAGGCCTTGGCTACTTCTATCCAATCTTCTGAATTCACCATCCCACAACGTCCTTGGAACATCTTGGAACTCCCCGCAGATTCCAAGACCAGGTGACACTGCAAGACCGGACGCGTACGACGCTCCATTGCGCCCAACACTGGCGCGGACCAAAGTCTCCAGCTGAGCCAAAGACAGCACCAGGGAAATAATAATAACCATAAGAAAAGGAACAAGAATATCAACTAATATCATATCAACCACAACGATAATGATCGTTTTCGGTCTGGCAATACTATCAAAACTAAAAAAAATCGAATAACATCTGATCATCATTGATCATCATCCTCTTTCTCCTCCAGGATAGTCCAAACCCCTGCCTCGACTTCGTCTCTTCAAGCGCCGCCCGCGGCCCTGGCTGCCGTCACGGCCCTCGCGGCCCTCGCGGCCCTCGCGGCCCTCGTGGCCCTCGCGGCCCTCGCGCCGGGCACGTTCCCGAGCCTCGCGCCGCTCCCGGGCCTCGCGCACCCGGCGGCCCCCGCGCCGGCGGCGGGAGCGGCGCCGGCCCTCAGGCTGGGTCCTCTCCGTGTCGTTCCGCCTGGCAACGAGGCGATTGGAATATATTGGAATGCTATGGAATGCTAGTGGATATGGCACCTATGGATCATCTTCATCTAAAAACATCTAAAACTTCTTTATTGGTGATGCAAAATTGGCCCAAAAAAAATGGAACACGACCAAGATGTAAAGTGACAAGCAAAATGGTGCGCGTTTTCAAAAAAACACGAGATCTTCCAAGAGCTTTCGGGTTCGCAGTGAGCTCCCGACTGCACAGATTTGGGTTTTCCTTCTTTCCGAGGAGACCTGAGGTCATGGAGGTGGTTTCCACAAACCACTCCCAACAGCTATGCCCGGAAGTCAACAATGAAACAGCTATGCAGAAATATCTGCATACGCATAACCTGACCCCTGGATATTCCAATATCCATCTAATTTCATCTATCTATCTGTCTGTCCGTCTGTTTATCTATCCATCCATCCATCCATCCATCCATCCATCCATCCATCCATCCATCCATCCATCTATTTGCCTATCTATCTAATCTAATCTAATCTAGTCTAATCTAATCTAATCTAATCTAACTATCTAACTATCTGGCTATATTTCTATCTGTCTATCTATCTTATCTATCTTATCTATCTTGTCTTGTCTATCTAGTCTATCTATATAGTCTATCTAGTCTATCTAGTCTATCTGGACTATCTAGTCTATCTAGTCTAATCAATCTTTCTAGTCTAATCTAATCTAATCTCATCTTATCTTATCTTATCTTATCTATCTCCCACTTACAGGAGATTAACTTTCGACTCTTCATGTGCAGGGTTTGAGGCTTGTAAGTATCTTACAGTATTTTCCTGGAATGAACACCTGGGATGCTTAAGCTGCCAGCCAAGGAAATAGCGGGATATGTTCACCCCTAAAATGGAATATTGGATATACTGTACCCAACTCAACGGGTATGGGAGACTTAAATGGTTTTTGTCCAAAACTTGGGAAATCCACTGGTCATAGTACAAAAGTGAAAAAATATTCATGTAAAATATGACTGTGTATGATCATGAGACTCCATAAAAGATGCTATACTGATAGGATGAATGGCTAATTCATATGTACTACTGAAGCATTCCCGGTGTTTATTGGTATACCGGGGGTATACCTAAAAAAGAACTGGGATCATGTATGTTAGTGGAGCCACAATAAACCACCCAAATCTTGATGGTATATACCACCCATTAATTTATGGTAACTTTGGGGGTGGTTTACCATTGCGCTTTACTAACATTAGATTTAAAACAACCCATTGGTTAACACAATAAATTCCGATGTAACTATTACCAGTCCATATAAACCAAGCATGAACAATCTATCAATGGATTGTTTTAAGGGAAAATCTACAGGAAACCATGGTTTTTACCATCAAATATACGGGTTTTCCTGTAATTTTTCCCGCCATCCAATTCTGTGAATCTAAGTTGATGTTAGGTAACTAGCCATGAGAAAAACAAGCCTATCCCTTTTTTAAAAGATATTCACCAACCATAAACCAACCATTTGGAGATGGTGTATCAAGCCATCCCCAAGACCGACCACGGACCTCGTGCGCGAGCGCGGGCGTAGCTTGGCCACTCGCTCCCGAGGAGCAGACATCGCGCGGTCGGAAGTTCGGGCTGTGCTCCCCCCTTTACACCCAAAAAAAAGAAATTCATGGATCTGGATATGATGGATATATAATACTATATTAATATAACTATGTATGATTATATACTCTATATATATGTGTGTGTGTAAAAAATATAAGGAGGTTCCAAATTTGGGTTTTGGCTCGATAAAAAGGTGATACAGGTGCCACATGGTGATAGAAGTATCCCAACCTCCGCTAGACTTCTGAATGAATCCTCTGTATCCGGGATGCAGCCACTGATGCAAATGTTTGTAGCCTTGTATCGAGTGGCCTCAATGGCCAGCACAAATGGGTCTTCAATTGGCTTGATGTTTGATACTCTTCACATCTTGGGCCCAGCAAAACCCTGAGTCAGATTCTAGACGCTGACGCTCACAAATGCCTTTCCAAACGCATACGTTCATGGCAACCTGACAAAGTGGCACACCAAATGGCCCACTGTCCGAGCCTTTTCCGCGCCTTTTTGGTGGAGCCTAAACACCGTTAGCTGCAAAATGCGCCACGACCCGCACTTCCAGCACGGTTCGCACAGCACAACCACACCTCCCCTCCAACTGAAGCGCATGCACTCACAGCGCAGCTGATAAGTTTCCAGCATTTTATACTGAGACTGGTTGGTGGTTGAAATTGCCGCATAAATATTTGTCAGTCGGGTTCATCTTCCCGCGCTGCAGTGCTTCGCTCTTGGACAGCAGCCTTCAACTCATGCTCATACGCCGTACCCATTGCGCGCCCTCACTGCTGGATATGATGTATGGGACAATCAACTTTAAAAGTTTGAGCGAGAACACGGATACGAACCAACTGCCTGTTGGAGGCAGAGATCTTATGCATTAATAAATATTAATAATGGTTTCTCTTCTGTTGTTTTTGTTGGGCGTCCAAGCAGGGCACAAGTCAAAACCTGCCCCATGGTGACACATTCGCGACCAGATCTACAAGCCCAACTTGCCATGCCCAGAACGGGCCAAAGTGGAGCAGTGGATTTCAGGACCCATGTGGATGGAAACCATCCACGAACTCGTGGCAAGGGTCATGGACCCAATTTTGGCATTTCTTTCAAAAGCCCGCTCAGTAGCCGCCAAAATAGGCCCTTAGCTGCTAAGTGATCCCATCCAGAAATTCAATGGATTGGTTTAAGGGAAAATCTGCAGGAAAGCCCCATATTTAATGGGAAAATCTATAGTTTCCTGTAATTTTTTTCCCTTAAACCAATCCATCCAGAAATTCATCGTCCACATCGTCGCAGCCAAGGCAGCCAAGGCACATAAAGTCATATGGCGATGGGCCTTTTCCACCTTTGCCTCCCATGGAATCCATTGGATGGACATGGGGACATGGACCTGGGGCTACCTCTGAAAAAAAGTGCCATGATTTAGGGCAAACCCGGCAAACCCTCATATTGCTGGCAAGATATCATGAAGATCCAAAATCATGTCCATGGCTATCCCATGATATCTAGACTAGACATACGTACGTATGTATATGTATATGTAAATGGATATGCATATGCATATGTATATGTGTGTATGTGTGTATGCGTGTATGCGTGTATGCGTGTATGCGTGTATGCGTGTATGCGTGTATGAGTCTACGTGTGTATGCGTGTATGGGTGTATGAGTCTACGTGTGTATGTGTGTATGTGGGTATGTGGGTATGTGGGTATGTGGGTATGTGTCTGTGTGTCTGTGTGTCTGTGTGTCTGTGTGTCTGTGTGTAGTGTGTGTAGCATGTATGTGTGTGTGTGTCTGTCGGTGTGTCTGTGTGTCTGTGTGTGTGTATGTCCGTATGTACGTACGTACGTATGTATGTATGGTATGTATGGTATGTATGTATGTATGTATGGTATGGTATGGTATGTATGGTATGTATGGTATGTATTGTATGTATGGTATGTATGGTATGTATGGTATGTATTGTATGTAACGTATGTAATGTATGTAATGTCTGCAATGTTTGTAATGTCTGTAATGTCTGTAATGTGTGTAATGTATGTGTATCTAATGTATCTAATGTATCTAATGTATCTAATGCATCTAATGTATCTAATGTATCTGTTGTATCTATCTTTTGTATCTATATAAGGTATCTGTATAATGTATCTATATAATGTATCTATATAATGTATCTATATAATGTATCTATATAATGCATCTATATAATGTATCTATATAATGTATCTATATAATGCATCG
>Ga0126342_10013644_pt1 | contig 14366 bp, 9 predicted proteins | sample Cyp1metagenome_FD_92528 | JGI IMG/M metagenome (GOLD analysis project Ga0126342, IMG submission 92528) | Coral microbial communities from Lord Howe Island, Old Settlement Bay, Australia - Cyphastrea 1 metagenome | ecosystem: Host-associated > Invertebrates > Cnidaria > Coral ...
CCAGCAGTGCGCACTGAGCTCGGAAGTTGGCAAAGAGCTTGGCGAAGAGTTGGCAAGGCGGAAGTGGAGGTGGAAGTTGATGCAGACATGGTCGAGGAGAAACTGGAGGAGGAGGAGGACGAGGAGGACGAGGAGGACGAGGAGGACAGCTAGCCGAGGAGGAAGGGAACAACCGTGATAAAATCTAACAACCCTCACCTGGCAGGTGGGGAAAAAATCACTTTCTTGTATGAAAAACTCATTTCCTGGTTTGAAAAACTCAGTTTCTTGTATGAATAACTCATATGAATAACTCATTTTCTTGCATTTATGAACAACTCATTTCTTTGTATATGAAGAACTCATTTCCTTGTATATGAATAACTCCTTTCCTTGTATGCAAAATTTGTATGAATAACTCAGCTCCTTGTATGAATGGCTCATACAAATAATTCATTTCCTTGTATGAAAACATATTTCCTCGTATAAATACCCCATTTCCTTATATATCAAAACTATTTTCCTTGCATATGAATATCCCATGTGAATAACTCATCTCCTGTCATCTTTAAGCACCATGTATATGAATATGTTTTTTTTGAATAACTCATTTTCTTGCATGAATAACCCATTTCCTTGTATGAATAGCTCATTCACCCTTATGAATAACTCATGTGAATATCTCCTTTCTTTGTATATATATATATAACTATGAATACCCTATTTCCTTGTATGAAAACCTCATTACTTTGTATATGAATAGCTGATTTCCTTTCATGAATAACTCAGTCCCTTTTTTGAAAATACATATGAAGAATGCTTTTTTTTTGCATGAATAACATTTTTTTGTATGTATAAACAACTCATTTCCTTGTATGAATCACTCTTTTCCTTGTATGAATAACTTGTATAAATAGCTCATTTCCTTGTATGAATAACATGGATCCTTGTATGGGTACCTCATTTCGTTGTATATGAATAATTCATTTCCTTTCATCTATAACCCCCACGTATATGAAAAACTCCTTTCTGAAAAAACTCATGTTCTTTTATGAATAACTCATCTCCTTGTATGAACAGCTCATTCCCTTATATGAATAACTCATATGAATAACTCATTTCCTTGTGTGAATAACTCACTTCTTTGTATATGAATAACTTTGTTCCTTGATGTTCCTTGTATATGAATAACTCATTTCCTGGTATATGAACAAAACATTTTCTTTTATGAATAACTCACTTCCTTTTATAAATATAATATATATTACTCAGTTCCTTGTGTGAATCACTCATTGCCTTGCATGAATAACTCCATATCTGAATAACTTATTTTTGCATGTTTTTCATGATCATTCATGAGATTTGTGCAAAAAAACAAATCAGACCTTGGGGTGAAAAAAGCAACCCTCTACTCCAGGGTCTGTTCTTGAGGTAGGGGCTGAAATTTGACAGCTCTTGGAGGATGCAGGTACATACATACATACATACATACATACAAACATACGAACATACATACATACATGCATACATACATACATACATACAGACAGACATACATACATACACACACAGACACACAGACACACAGACATACAAACATACAGCCATACAGACATACAGACATACAGACATACATACATACATACATTACATACATACAGACAGACACACAGACACACAGACGTACAGACGTACAGACATACAGACATACGGGCATACGGACATACAGGCATACGGGCATACATACATACATACATTCATACATACATACATACATACACACATACACACATACACACATACACACAGACACAAAGACATACAGACATACAGACATACATACATACAGACATACAGGCATACGTACATACATACATACATACAAACATACATACATACAAACAAACATACATACATACATACACGCATACACACATACACACATACACACATACACACAGACACAGACACAAAGACATACAGACGTACATACATACAGACAGACATACAGACATACATACATACATTACACACAGACACACAGACACACAGACACACAGACACATAGACATACAGACATACAGACATACAGGCATACAGACATACAGACAGACATACATACATACATTACATACATTACATTCATTACATTCATTACATTCATTACATACATTACATACATACATACATACATACATACATACATACATACATACATACATACATACCGTTATGTTACGTTACGCTACATTAGATTACAGTACCTTACCTTACATTGCATTACATTACATACATATGCATGCATACAGTCCATTAAATTAAATTCCATTAAGTTACATCGCAATACACTACACTGCATTGCATTGCATTCCGTTACATTACATTACATTACATACAGTTGACATACAGACACACACGCATACGCACGTGCGTACATACATATACATAAACACATACATACGTACATGCATGCATGCATGCATGCCTACGGGTATGTACGCCCGTATGTTCATACGTACGCATAAACATACACACATACACATATACATACACACGTACACACATATACACCCATACACACATACACGCATGCATGCTTACACCCATGTACATGTCACAGACACACATACACACATATAGACATACAGACATGCATACATACATGCATGCAAACATAAGTACATGCATACATGCATGCATACATCCATCGATCCATCCTCCAGCCAACCAGCCATCCATCCATGCATGCATGCATACACACATACACATAAATACATTTATAATTTATATATATATATATACATATTTGTTTGTATATTTATTGATCTAGTTGTCAATGATTTATGTATTTGTTTTTTATTTGTGTATACGTATACATATACAGATCATTATGATCTGTTGAGCTGCCAAGTTGGAACCCCGGCCATGCAGGACCAAGGGGAACATGGACGGCCCAATCGCATGTTACATCAGTATACAGGGATGCTTGGACGCCATCGTTTCACCAAGATCTTCAGATTGAGGATCAAAAAAAAACAATTTGATCAATGGGAATTTCAGGATCCTAAAATGGAGGTAGCTACCATATATAAGGCCTATTTTTCAGGCCTATGTAAGGGAATATCGCCACAAAATATGGCGTTATATGGTACAGTACCTCCATTCTAGGATCCTGGAATTCCCATTGAGTTGAGAATACAACCACCCCAAACCGCCAGTGAACTATTGATTGACACTGTACACTATCAGGTATCAACCCTAAGACATGGGTTTTAACAATAGCATATACCCGTATTGTACCTATTATTAAAACACTCAAGAACAACTCACTGAATCTCATTTCAAGGCGTTCTTTTTGTTTTTCTCATGGGTCAGTTCTCATCCAGACAACCATCAAATCAATATCCCTACTGCAATCAGGGCTTGCTACATGTCCGAACAGGTCGGTTCTGGGAGAAATCCAGAAATCCCGCCGTTGAAGATGGTGGATTCGATTCATTGCTAGGCGCATATATATATATATATACAATTCCCATAAGAATGATAGAATATGGTAGATATAGCTATAGTTGATGGGTGTATAAACCAAATTGTAAGATGTATAACATATCGTGTATATATATATATACATGTACATCAATGTCGATGTATATATCCAAACATTACGACTTTAAACAAATACAATCTGCTATTTCTCCAGAAATGTGTTCTGAACCAAGGACTTGAATCGTTCCTCACGTGTCTCGTCCACATCGCGCTGTGCATCCAGAACCTCCGCTTGGCAAGCCCGGCCAAGCCGGAGACGGCGCCGCCCACGGCGCCGCCGGCGCCGCTGCCGGCAGCAAGCCAAGCGGCGGAAGCCGCGGCGGAGGTTGGAGAGGGCAAAGCAGAATCATGATGCCCTTGTGGAGGAGTCAACCTCCCGTTGTTTTTTGTTAATAAATGACTATAGTGAAATTTAAACATAGATCATGCCATGATGAAATCGAATAATGAACTAACTGTAGGATCTTTTGTATAATTATTTGGGACCCCCCTTCTTAATCAACCGGAAATTGATTCTTCCTGGGTGCGGTACTGTCGCCTTCAGTGGACAAGCTGAGCACCCAACAGCAGGGCAGGGAAAAAGTGGTTGTCAGGTGATTGCAGTGAGTGGTGTGTGTGGTGTGTTGGGAAATCCCCCTGGCCGTGGTGCAATGGAGGTATTGTTGTTCGCTGGAAAAATCAAGTAGATATAGGGGAGTTAGTTGACGGAAATCACCACGTTTGATTGCCAGAGGGAAATTTGTTTGAGTTGTTTCTCGCCATAACCAAAAGGGGCCCATATCCCAACTATTCCCGGCTTATTGAAATTACTACTGTTGTACCATGTTGTACCTATAACCCCAACTGTATCCCCCAAGTATACCAATATCCTACCAATATCCTACCGATGTTTCCGCGGAACTGGAAGATTTGATCCCCATTGATGGATGACAAAATGCTTGAAACTTCACTGAGGCGCAGAGTTGCCATACTCGTCGCCCGGGCGGAACTCTGTGGCCGAAGCATTCTGGAGTGAAAAACACGTTCTGGAGTGGAAATAACCCGTCAGGAGTTTTTTTTAATTTGTTTTTTCTCTTCAATTTGGATTGATTTGGCAAAATTGATCGATTTTGGCTTTGGCGTCAAGAGGATCCAGGTATAGATGTTTGGAAAACATTGGAAAACCACCCCTATTTCCATACCTACAGACTGTCCAAGGAACAACGCAAATTGCGTTTTGCTTCAGATGTTTAGATATGTTTAGCACTTTCACCATTTTTTGGGTGTATTTTTAGGGTCTATAGGTATCCATATCAAGCATATCAGATATCCTGACGATATCTGAATTCACGGCCAACCATTTGGTCCATGCGCCATGTTGAATCTGTCCATGGTTTGCCTGACATTTTTCATCAAGGTAAAGCACAGCAGAGATGTCAAGATATCCGACATCCTCAAGATCAAGAGCGGATCGAAATCACGTCCAGCTTCAGGCATTGAACTTTATCACCAAGGTGTCATTCAAGAAGAAACATCCGCCAGAAACATGGCTGTCACTCCAAAAAACATCTCCACATTCCGCAGCCCTTCCGTGTTCCCAGTCGCCAAGGGGCAACTTGGGACCACAGGGACCATGGCCACCAAGTTTTCCGAGGGTGTGCAGAAGGTCCTGGACCTGCGATCTTCCGCGCGGAAGGATCAGGCTCTGGGGCCTCTGGGGTTGGGAGGAGTTTGTCACACTGAAGGCTAGTTTCATGGCGTCAGTAGAGGAATATCTCTACTGTAACAACTCATTGTAATATAATGGTCAGATTGTTATGATCTTTCAAGCGAATCTATATATTCTATGTTGCCATTGTTTATGTTGCGCTTTGCAACTTCACCTAGCTGGGTAGCCCATGGATGCCCCCCGGCGAGATGAGTTTGCCTCATGGCCGCATCTCGAGGCTTCCGAAGATGCATGGGCAGTTTTGCATCCCGGCATTCGAGCCTGCAGGCCCAATGGATCAATGGCGGATGTGGACGTGGCCCCACAAATTGGATCTGCAATGTATCCAGTTTTTGTTGGGTTCCCAATGTTTTTTTTGTGAGATCAGGCAGATATCGAGGCACCTCGATTTGACCAAGGCTTGTTTCATTTATGGCATTTTGACCAAGAACTGTTCTGGTTTTGGCCCACCAAAACCAACATGGTCCCCTTAAAAGATGATAGAGATGGACAGGATGTTGGAGGCTGTAGCTTTCTACCAAGGGATCATCCCACATAGCTCAAATGGTTAATAGCCTTGGTTAGTAAAATTAATAGGTACCCATGCATTTATTCAGTAGGTTAAGTGTTTTGTTAAACCCCACTTACAGGTACTAACCTCTCACAAAACGGGATATATAGTCCTCCAAGTACCACGCACCTGTGCGTGGCTGAGAAAAGTGAAATGGATTGAACATGGATTGAATAGCTGCTATTACCATATTATTTTGCTATACCGTCCATTATTTTCCCGCACAACTATTCGCAAGAAGACTAAATAATGTTCTTCCCCTAGGCAGGTCAATCCCACTGTTATTCAAAATGTTTATTCTCATGATTATTCCCCCTATCCCACTAAGTATAATTCCCTATTTTTTACTCCATGAAGGGGTCCCCTAAAGAGTGACCCCCACAGTTGCAACTTGATTCATAAACCAGGATCGCATCAACTACCGGCCTTAGATCAACCAAGCAGTATACATGATTCCTATCTTGTAACCCCTGCATCGGTTTGCCACCTCTTAAAAAAAGGCCACAGCTTGGGGTCCCCCCATTTCCAGACAAAGCCAAATATCACCATGTTATTTCCAATATATCTATATAATAAATAAGTACAGCAAGTAAATAAATGATATATATATATAATTATATATTATAATATGTATATACATATTATACATACGTACATATTATAGGTATATATATATATTCCTATGATTTTCCCATGACAATCCGATATTTTTTCATGGTGATATTATCATCATTTTCCACACTTTTGTTGGTGATATTCCGACTATCTTCGCATCCCGCGCACGGCGCGCCACGGTACAGGAACCGCCCCGAAGTCCTTGAAGGTTTCAGCGAGGATGCGAGGCGAACCCCGCCGAAGCAAAACTTGGGAGATGAAGAAAGTCACATCCGATTCTCAACAAAAACATGTAGATAGATAAGTTGGTGGTTTATGATACATATGACGATAAAGTAATTTATAAACCCACTTCTGACTCGGGGGTGTGGGCCCCACTGATCGTAAATGGGTCAAAAGTGGGCAAGTAGACCCTCCATTTGGTACAGTTATGGCCCTTAACAGTTATAAATGGAATTATAACTCCTATAACTAGGGTTATATCATTATAAACCCATTTGCAAGTGTTTTTACCACATTATTTTTAGTACTTTTACCTTTTTTTTGGCGAGTATTTAAGGAGGGTCTAGGCAGTGGTTTAAACCGGTACCCTAGGTAAACGAAGATCGAGATCGATGTGGCTTTACCCCATTCTTTGCCTAACATGATCTAATCTACCGTTGGTTAAAACCGCATCTATATTGGTTTATGGGAGGGTATATCCATGAAATTGCGCAACATGTGGTATATCCATCAAAGTGGCTTGTTGAAAAATGAGGTATGTCCATGACAGTGCACACATAGAAACTATATTGGAATCCAACGGGGATTGTTATGAAAAATAGTAGACATAGACCAATAAATATGGTGGCACTAAATAAAACAAACCATTGGCGATGTCGGGTCTGTGACAAAAAAGGGAACAGTATAGCCTGAGATTGCTATTTGCAGATAGGGAAGATTATGAACCATTGGATTGTAGGGGTACCCATTTCCAGAAATTTTCACTGATGATATCCATCATTTGTAATCATATAGCCTACCAGTATAGTACCCCCCAAAAAAAAATATAGAAAGACAAAAAACAATTTGGAAATAGCGACGGCTCACTTTTTAGCATCTTGTTGCCGGGTTCTGAAAAAATCACCTGGCTGAAATGACTTTTTGGGCATGTTTCTGAGAAAAGACTTGAAATGTGTTTGCTTGATATTTACAATGTATATTAACCACGTCGAAAAAAACAGTTTTTTCAACGGTATCATAAGGTTGGCCATATGTAATTTATTTATCACCAGGCTAGTCTGAATACCTCTCTGGAAGGCACCGAGGTAAAACCGACAACCCACTGGAATTGCTAACTATTCATAGCTGCAGCGATGTAGCTTGAGTCCTGGAATTTTGAGGTTGTTCCACTGTTCCATGTGTATTTTGTTGCCGTTCAAAACAACGGTATACTCACCAGTGACCCCTGTTACTAGTGAAATATCCTGAGCCGTTTCCATCATACACCATGCTTCCATGGTTCAGTGGCCATTCCAGGCACCAATTTATTGCAGGTACCTAGCATAAGCCCCAAAAGAGGGCTAAGTTTCTGGGAATATCCTCACAGAAAGTTGCCTGTAATGCTACAGTAGCTCCATTTTACGTCATTTTGTTGGGGTGGCCAGGCTGTGCGTCCTGAAATTCTTGCAAGAATGGCCAAAGAAACGGAGGGTCAGGGGAGCAGGGAAACGATGGGAAACGGGAGCTGCGGCTCGCGAGAACGATGTGGGGGTGTTACCGTCAAAACGTGGATTCAATGTTAGTGAATAGTGCTATAGAATATATATATATATATTAGTATGCAAAAATATATAATAATCTGATATGTATATATAATTTTCATAATATATATATATATATATTATCTATATAAATTTATATATATATATATATATTTTAAAAAAAAAGCAGTATATAATGTGATATTTGCATGTGTCTGAAAATGTAGGGTATCCCAAAATTGCTTAGTGCCAATAGAGAAAGTGCTGAACAAAATAACAGTGGATTCTGGGGTACCCCGGGATAGGCAAATAAATGCTTTGCTCATTCATTTTCTGGGCTGACTTGGAATACATTTTACATTTGTTACATGAGCTTTAAAGTTGGAATACACGAATACCCTCCGGTAGATTAAGCGTGGCAAAGGAAAATCCACCATTTATAGATGTTTTGCATTCTTTTCAAAATGCCATTTAGTTCGGGGATTCTCAATTGCCCATTTTTTTGAGTACCGATCTGAGGTAGGTGCAATAGACATACCATTTAATACCCAAGCAGGAGGGTGCAGAAGCTGTGTTAGTTTGGCTATGTTTGGCTAGTTTTATATTATTTGGTTTTGCCACCGAAAAGTCATACATCCAACATCGTGAAGCAGGTCAATAGGGGCGTAGAAAACCATGACATTGGAGCAAAATTTGGGTATTTAATATGAGGGATGGGATTAAAACCAATAAAATGGTGGTTATGTACCACCATTCAAATGATAGTCGAATAATATGCTATTAACAAAATGGGGGCCAAAATCAGTTGTGGGATTCGCCCAATGCCATACACCTACAATTTGGTGATGATATTGATCGCCTATTTATGATAATATTGGGGATTGTTTTTGTTTAATGGGTTTATCACCTTACCCTGATCATTGGATTGATGATACATGTTGATACTAAAACTTGACCAAATTTGCGGTAGCCATTGTTATATTGTTTTGTAGATCGGAGAGCCAAAATTGTTGGCCTTGCATAGTTGATCATTAGAGAAAACCTAGTTACATCTATTTATATTATTTATGTTGATTTGCACTTTGGTTACATCCTCAACTTCGCTCCCCAAAATTGTATACATCTGCTGAAAGACCAACTTTGCTACAATGATGGGTTGCTGCATGTTGCTATCACTGGGTTCCGAATCCCAATCCACTTTTGCCTCACCAACATGAATTCGCACAAGGCTTGCGGTTGGGGTTCTCAGTCAGCAGAAACTTCAAGCCCTCAGACCCAATGTGATCCATGCGCGCAGACCTTGCAGAACCAGGGCAAGGAGTGCCATAAGATTTTGATGAATAGCCCAAGTTGGGCCGAGACGGCTGACAGCGATTCTCGGACCTTGCATTTTCTTCTGGATTTGCTCAACACCTGGGGCTCTGGGGGAAAAAATCATCCATAAAGCAGCGATTTTTGAGGTCCGGGTGCCAGGGTTTCGGCTCACCATATCACTCCAGAGTGATATCATAGTGATTTGGTTGGTTTGATCGGGGGTCAATACATTCTCATGGCAGATTCTACCGCTTCGCTCCAATAGAACAACATGTAGAACACCTCATGGTTTTCTCCATCTCATTGGTTGCTTTAGTTCCCCATCTGACGATCAAATTCTTAAGGTTGCTTTCAACGACAAAGTCCCCCTAAAAAAATGATCATCACTACATTTTTCCATACTTCTCCCATGAACACATTTTTTTGGGGGGATAATAAATCACTCACGTCCCACGCACCCAGATCTTCCCTGGGACCAGCGCCACAGCTCTTAGGACACCTTCAGGAACTTCCTACAGAGCGAATGTCCAGGTGCTGAGATCTGGGCTGGGAAGAATGCATCATGGGAGATCGAACATGGCTGTTTCTGGGGAATGGGTCATGGGATATAAGTTGATATAAGAATAAAGCCACAATAAACAACCATGGAAATGATGGCTCATAATGAGAGATCAAACCAGCCAAAAACAGAAAACTAACGGAACTTTTAGTATCAGAGCTTGACAAAAAGGTTGAGTCTGGTGGAGATTCAGCCAGCGAGAGATGGTACAGCTCTATTTGTGTGATGCAGCACAGTTTTTGGAATATCAAGTATTTCTTCTGCGTCTTGCCTATAGGGTATATGTACGATGTGGGAAGGATTATGGTAACGGTAGAAGAACAGCTAGAGACAATCAGTAAAAACTATACATGAGGTGTTAGATGTATGAATTAAACTTGGGTATCGCATGGTATCGCAAAAAGGGATGGCTTCTCTTAAGAAACCAATCAAGTATCTCAGTTTCACTTGGTCTTGGATGTTGTTTATGTGTGTAGGATATGAGGTTTGAATTAAAACAAGACTGATCACAATCAGCTCATACTTTGTAGGGAGGTTTGCTCAGCAACCAAGCAGACACAGGTTCTTTGAAGCCACACTTAATGTGCATCCACTTAAGAACGTAAATTTTTAAATGATTCAAAGCCGTTGTTAAGTACACCCCGGTTTTATATTTGTATGCTCATGTTCCTATAATGTTTCTTTATTATTAAACTAGTGTCGTTATTATTGCTCTTGGTGTATAATCACATACACTCGCTATCAATCATCAACTTACAGATAGATACAGCTGTATACTTTATATATATATTTAGATATATATATAACATTATATAACAGGTATGCATGTAATATATAATATACATACACAAATACGTACACAATACGTACACAATACGTGCATCTAGAATCTATCTACAATGTGGTGCCTCCCAGTTATAAGTTGGTTTATAAACCCCATTAACTATAGTTATATCTGCCATAAACCATAGTTATGGGAGTTATTTGCACCAACTTATCTAACTATGGGGCACCACCTTGTACATATATTATCCATATATTAACCATTAACCATAGATTATCCATATATTAACCATATATTAACCATAGATTCCCATTGATATATACATAGTCTAAGCTTCAGGGTCTCAGCGGCTCAGATGCTTCGATGGAACTCCTGAAACCGGCCACTGATCGCTTGAAGACTGCCGTCGCCTTTCCACCTGGGAGGCCGCCGGACCGTGGGAGACTACGACGATGGTTGCGACTTGATCATGGGGATTTAAGCATTGACAAATGGTGATTTCATAGGAGATAACCATGACAAAATGGTGATTTCATAGGAGATAACCATGACAAAATGGTGATTTAATGGGATTTAACCGTGAACTATAGTGATTTATATAACGGGATTTAACCATGAACAATAGTGATTTACATAATGGGATTTAACCGTGAACAATAGTGATTTAATGGAACTCAACCATGAACAATAGTGAATTAATGATTTAACCATGAACAATAGTGATTTAATGGGATTTAACCGTGAACAATAGTGATTTATATAATGGGATTTAACCATGAACAATAGCGATATAATGAGATTTGACCGTGAACAATAGTGATTTATATAATGGGATTTAACCGTGAACAATAGTGATCTAATGGGATTTAACCGTGAACAATAATGATTTATATAATGGGATTTGACCATGAGCAATAGTGTTTTAATGGGGTTTAACCGTGAACAATAGTGATTTAATGGGATTTAACCATGAACAATAGTGATTTACATATTGGGATTTGACCATTAAATATGGTGATTTGATAGAAGTTAACCATGCAGAAATGACGATGCAAGGAACCTCATCATGCGATTTTTGTTGGGGATTTTGGACATAAAGTTGTGTAACATACCTATCTGTGTGGTTATCAATCTAGCTATCTATCCGTCTATCTATCTGGCTACATCCAAACATACACTTGCAATCACTTGCATACATGCATATGTATGTAATGTCACGTAACGTAACGTAACGTAACAAAATGTAATGAAATGTAATGTAATGTATGTATATTTATATATATAATTATATATATATACACATCTATATACACATATATATATACACATATACATATCAGCATGTATTACTTGACGCAGCCAGTCTTCTTGAAAGCCTTCGGGGACGTCGCAAAGAATTAGATGCCAACGGTGCTATCCGTGCGGCCTTCATGGGTTCATTTCTCTCTACGGCTTCCAGATTTCATGGACCTCACATGGAAGACGTTCCCGGATGCGAAGATACGTGTCCGTTGTGCAAAAACGAAAGGGGTACTTGGCAGCATCTCATGTGGGAGTGTCAAGCCGACCCTCCACCCGTGGCTTGCCCACCGAATGTTTTGCAACGTCGGTTCGGGTGGCACCTCAACAGCTGTGATCCTGATTTGAACCACGCAATTTCTGGTCACATTGCTTCTACGATTCAAAAAAATTGGCATATACGCCATCCGGATCGACAGGATCCAACCTGACTCGGCCACACACAGGTTTCGCTCTCAGGAGAGCAGCCGACCGGTAGCTCTTGAAGTTAACGTAGAATTCACACCCGTGCTGTCATGGCGTTTGGCGCGCGGGCGCATGCTGCAGCTGCGCGCAATCTTCGGGCGGCAGCTGTCTCCAACTACCATGATGTTGTCAACATATTTCATGATTTTGCTGTGTCCATCGCGGGATGATTGGACCCCGATGAGATTGTGGTTGATGCCCACCTGCCTGAAATCACCAGAAATCCTGGTAGAAAATGCCATCATTTCTGACTGGAACTGAGCTTCAGGAAGTTCAGGGCTGTTTAATTGTGACTTTTGGTTGGGTGGTTTGGTGCGTAACCATGCTAAAGCTTTGGTTTATGGGGATATATCATATCTGTAGATATAGTTAATTGGGGTTTATAACAAACCAACCTTCAACTTGGGGCATTACCTTGTAGTTGATGATAAGTCTAACATCTTTGGGTATCCCTGTTGAACAGAGAATATCTCCATGATCATAATGTTCCCTTTTATTCCCATGTACTTGGTAGACTTTGGCTATTTGAAGACTCTGTTTTTCCCCTACAATATGGTTTAACGGTTTACCCTCTGGTCAACGTTTACATATAGCAAAAATCACAATCTTTAATAGGTAAATCACCTATCAACGGTCCATTTTCCATAGCTATGTTATTACACTATGTTAGTTTACCAGCGGGCATATTTTCCACTGACAAACATTGGCCAGCACTTTCCGTGCGTCACCAGGCCGGGTGTCGCACGGATTCCCGACGATGTCGCTGCGAACTTCTTGCGGCAGATTCGAGAGTCCATTGCTGGCCTTTGGGACGCATAGTCATGGATGGGCTGTGATTCAATGGGATATTTAATATTTAATTTTAATGAGATATACAAGCAACAGTAAGCAACAATATGATATATTCTTCTGTTCTGTCTGAAAATGGTTTTAACTATCAAGAATCGGCATTGTATGGGACTTTTATAGACATATTCGGGGGAATAACATGGTCACATGTGGTAGATCCAGAGCTAAATATTCGACCCGTTTTTTAAGGAAAAATAGTTAAAAAAACACTGAAAGGAATCACTTACTTTAGTTCGAGATATCCCCACCATGACATCTATACGTTTTGTTACTGGCAAATCTTCTGGCATTCTATGTGACATATCTTCTGGCATTTTATCTGGCATATCTTCTGGCATTCTATCTGGCATATCTTCTGGCATTCTACCTGGCATATCTTCTGCAATATCTTCTGGCATATCTTCTGGCACTCTATCTGACATATCTTCTGGCATATCTTCTGACATTCTATCTGGCAAATCTTCTGGCGTTCTATCTGGCAAACATTCTGGCACTTTATCTGGCATGCCTTCTGGCAATCTATCTGACATTCTATCTGGCATATCTTCTGGCATTCTATCTGGCATATCTTCTGGCATTTTTTCTGGCATATCTTCTGGCATTCTATCTGGCATTCTATCTGGCATATCTTCTGGCATTCTACCTGGCATATCTTCTGGCATATGTTCTGGCATATCTTCTGGCATATCTTCTGGCATTCTATCTGGCTTTTGAGGTCCAGGGGTGCGCACTGAGCTCGGAAGGCCCCAGGTTGAGGTCCAGCGGTGCGCACTGAGCTCGGCAGCTCCCAGGTTGAGGCCCAGCGGTGCGCACTGAGCTCGGCAGCTCCCAGGTTGAGGTCCAGCAGTGCCCACTGAGCTGGGAAGGTCCCAGGTTGAGGTCCAGGGGTGCGCACTGAGCTGGGAAGGTCCCAGGTTGAGGTCCAGCAGTGCGCACTGAGCTGGGAAGGTCCCAGG
>Ga0126342_10013645_pt1 | contig 14365 bp, 10 predicted proteins | sample Cyp1metagenome_FD_92528 | JGI IMG/M metagenome (GOLD analysis project Ga0126342, IMG submission 92528) | Coral microbial communities from Lord Howe Island, Old Settlement Bay, Australia - Cyphastrea 1 metagenome | ecosystem: Host-associated > Invertebrates > Cnidaria > Coral ...
CCAGGTTGAGGTCCAGCGGTGCACACTGAGCTGGGAAGGTCCCAGGTTGAGGTCCAGCAGTGCGCACTGAGCTGGGAAGTTGGCGAAGAGCTTGGCGAAGAGTTGGCAAGGCGGAAGTTGAGGTGGAAGTTGATGCAGACATGGCCGAGGAGAAACTGGAGGAGGGGGCGGAGGAGGAGGACGAGGAGGAGGAAGAGGAGGAGGAGAAGAGCTAGCCGAGGAGGAGAAGAACTGCTCTGACAAAATCTAACAACCCTCACCTGGCAGGTGGGGAACAACATAAAACAAGATGTGTTTTTTCAAAAAAAAACACGTTGTTTTTCTCAAAAAAACTAAGTCTTTGTGATTGGACCTACGTTTTTTAGGGTCTTTGAAGCTCTTGGGTTGTCTATATATATATATTCTATGATTGTCCCAACGATTCGGTTGTTGGATTCAGCATATGTTGGTGCTTGAGATTGACATTGACAGCAGCTGTACACACCCGTCGTGCTGTGATCGAAAGTCTTTCAAATTCATCATCCCTGGCCAGATCATTTAATATATATATATAAGATATTATAAGATTTTTCATCCCTGGCCAGAGACTTTCCCTTCCGTTTGAAAAAACATATCGTATATATATCGTATATATATATATATATATATATATATATATCGTATATATATATATATTGTATACATATATATGTAGCGCTTGTTATTATACCTAGCCGTTGTCCTGATTTACGTTTTGTCGAATCCAACATGTTAACATGTTGCCAGGTGATGGCAAATCCAACGACGACGCCTCGGAGGCTGGTGGACACTGTGCCCCACAGCACTCGTATTTTGAAAGGCCTAAACATACCTAAACCCTCCGTTTGTATCCGTAAACATGTTGTTTTACCTCATAATTTTGAGATGCTATACATATTTTTTAACCAATGTTTGTGGGTATTTGGAGTGTTTGGGTCTATCCATTTGGAGAATTCCATCTCAAAAACAGTTGCTTATATTTCCCTGTGGCGATGTAATACAGATATGGAACACCATTTTTTTATCGGTAAATCATCTACAAGCAATTGTCCATCACATGATAATCTTAGAAGGATTTCGTTGATATTGTTGATCTGGTGGTTTCCAAAGTCATAGAGCGGGGTACCCCTAAATCATTCACTGGTTGGTGGTTTGGAACATGAATCTTATTTTTCCATAATATATGGGATAATCATTCCCATTGACTTTCATATTTTTCAAGATGGTTGAAACCACCAACCAGATTCATGTTAACAGGATGTTCCATTCTAACCCGTCCAGCTATTGGGGGATACCCCCCCATTTATGGACCCCCAACGCCGCGGCCAAGGGTGGAACGTCATGAGGCCGGGTAGTTTCGCTGTCAGGGATGAAGATGTGTGAAGCTATCAGAAAATCACAACATTGAATTTACCCTCTGGTAAACTAACACAACTATGGAAAATCACAGTTTTAACGGGAAAATCAACTGTAAATGCACATTTTCAATTTAACATATATAGCTATTGAAAATGGTGATTTATAGTGGATGTACCCATTGAACATGGTGATTTTCCATAGTTAAATTACCAGAGGGAAAATCCTTGCAATAAAAATCCAAGAACAATCCCAATGTGAACCGTAATTAATGATCATTATATCCCATAGGATCCATGTATGGTATATATGCTAGCATTTGGGGTATATTGATGGTAAATGTTACCATATATAGCATACATGGATCCTATGGGATAGGGTTTTTACTGGCACTCCAAATGGTGACTTAGTAGATTGGGGGTAGATTGGGGGTAGTTCATGATTTCATTTATGCTTTGTAGAGCATTACCAATGCTCTACATGCTACTGTACATATGTTTCTTTAAGGCCGAATTCGTAACCAGGATGTGCATATTTCAGTTCATTTGTCTTGACAAATGCTGGAAACAGACGTGTCCTATTCCTATTTGGGCATGTTACATTTTGAATTATTTTGAGCTGCACTTCATTAGTTGGTCAAATATTTACATGTTTCAAACCCTACCAACTCGGAACTCTGAAGCCATAATCACAATATTACATGACTCGAGTTCAATCTGTCAATCAAATATTACATGACTACAGAATTCTGATTGACTCCCAAAATCTTTGACCGCTGAGTGTCGCAACCGCCACGGATCCTCGGACTTGGAAGGATTCCAACTTGGTTTCCCAACAATGTTTGCATTAAACCAGACAAAGAACTTAACAATCTCACACCTGGAGAATTCATAAAAAATTAGGACACAAGCAGTTTTTAGATGTCAAGAAACATAGCTCCCTTGTTTGGGTTTCTCTGAGAAGTGACGCCAACATCAAAGCCACGCAGATTTTCGCCTGTCAGCTGCCAGCTGTTGTAATTGGTTTGCGACGAGACATGGCCCATCTCACTTTCGCTCAGAACCATTTTGAACGGGGCTGATTGAAAGAGTGCGAAGGTAAAGGAACCTTCATTGGAATTATGCAAATAAATCATTTAACAATATATAACTGTATTATGTGATGAATATAATATGTTTCTTAATACATACGTATATATACATACGTATATATACATACATACATACATACATCCATTCATCCATCCATCCATCCATCCATCCATACATGCATACATACATACATACATACAAACACACATACATACATACATACATACATACATACACACATACATACATACATACATACATACACACATACACACATACATACATACGTACGTACGTACGTACGTACGTACATACAGACACACATACATACATACATGCATGCATGCATACATACATACATACATATGTACAATACAATTCAATATAACATATTTTAATGTAAGATAATATAATATAACAACATATATAATATAATATAAAATAAAATAAAATAATATAATATAATATATTAAAATATTTTTGAATATAATATATCATTATTTCATGTAATATAATATAATCCTATATATCATATTTTATATAATATAACATTATATTTTTGTGTATAGTATAACATTATATATAATATAACATTATATATATAATATATAACATTATATATATAACATAACATTATATATATAATATAACATTATATATATATAATATAACATTATATATATATTATGCTGTGTTTCGAACCGCAAGACAATGGCCCACAATCCAAAATGTCAGAAATTCCTACCAGGTTAGGCCCCCGTTGTCTCGCTGACGCATGGCTTACTTGCTGAATTCTATGATTCACGGGGGATATAACTATAGTATTCGTATAGGGGTTTCCATAAATGGTGGTACCCCAATAGCTGGATGGTTTATTATAATGGAAATCCTGTTAAATGGATGATTTAGGGGTGCCCCCATTTCAGGAAAGCTCCATATATTCATGGGGTTTATAAGCCAACAGACATAACTTGCGGCCTCAACTTGTACCCGCCAGTAAACAAGAATAGCTCTGAAAAAAAAAATATAAGGATCACTTACCGTAACATTAAAAAAAGACGCTGATTTTCGATAGCAAACTCTCAAATTACTAGAGAGTAACTCCCCTCTGCCAATGTGTTGAGCTTTTCCAAGGGACTTTGTTACACATGTATGATTTGAGGTTGCCAACACATGATCTTACTAAGGCATCGCTCTTGAATCTGGGTAATAGTTGTCCACAGTGCAGACACCCTTTGATTCTAAAATCAGACAATCGACAAGTACTTAATTAGTAGTACCTATTCAAATGGATTCCTATATTTGGACTGGAACTGTTGAAGTACCTCATAATTTCAGTGATTCCTATTAGCCTATACCTTTGATTAAGTGCTAATTACTAGTATCTTATTTTTTAGAAGAAAGAAACACAAACAAACCTTTGAATCTGTGGATACTTTCAATACAAACGAATGACACATGAGGTGAGGCTGTGGATCGGCCATGCATGTCTTGCACAGTGTTTTTTTTTTGCGCCGACGGTGATCAGGGACTAGTGACGAGTCATGTCTCCGGTGGCCAAAATTTTCCTTGTGGGAAAACATGTCAATGTGATATGTATATATGTATATATAGATATATCATCGTCATATACCTTCATTATATTTTATCTACTTTGCCAATATATATATATATATTTATTTATTGACACAACACCACATATATATTTTTTTACATGTACATATATATATATATATACACAATGGATTTACCCTATGATACATGTACACCAGATTTGTCTAAATATATATTTAGATATATACACACCATATGTAATATATGAATACATTTATGTGTGTATGTGTGTATGTAATGTGTGTATAAAAAGTAATGTAATGTAATGTAATGTAATGCAATGTAATGTAATGTAATGTATGTATGTATGTAAATGTATGTAATTGTATGTAATTGTATGTAATTGTATGTAATTGTATGTAACTGTATGTAATTGTATGTAGTTGTATGTATGAATGTATGTATGTTTTTTTTTTGTGATGGTGTGTAACGTAACGTAATGCAATGTAATGCAATGTAATGTAATGTAGGTAGGTAGTTAGATAGGTAGGTAGGTATGTAGGTAACGTACGTACGTCCGTATGTATATGTATATATTATGTGTATACATGTATATATGTATATATGTAAATATGTAAATATGTATATATGTATATATGTATATATGTATATATGTATATATGTATATTTGTATATATGATATATGTATATATGTAAATATGTATATATGTATATATGTATATATGTATATGTATATATATATGTATATGCATACATATACATATACATACATATACAACACACTCACTATACATATGGTTGCATTCACGATACATTTACCGTATACCTACATTACATTACTATACATTACTTTACCTTTCAATATATGTATATATATATATATATATGTATAAATACATATATCATGTATATATATATACCTTCACATACCATATGTAAATATATATATACACTTTTTATATGCACTATACTTCATGTAAATACACCTTGATTTACCATATATGTATATATAAATATATGTATATATATATATACGAATCATCTACAAATACTGCAGATATACCTTCGTATGCCATATATATATATACACACCAGACATAGATACCACAATCATAGTGTGCCATATTCTTGTACATACAATGTGGTGCCCCCCAGTTATAAGTTGGTTTATATTCGCCCCAGTAACTATAGTTATTTGCGTACCATAAACCATAGTTATTGGAGTTATTTGCACCAACTTAGCTATCTTGGGGGCCTCACATTGTATATATATGGCATATATATCCTGGTTGGTGGTTCAATAACCATCTAGAAAAATATGACTTCGTCAGTTGGGATCCTATGGGAAAAGGATGGTTGATCCTATGGAAATCTACCCGTTTTCGGAGGCAAATCTATCTTGGTCCCTGATCCACTGGCGCCGAGAGCTGCACATGGAAATCACGATCGCCAACACATCCAGCGGGGAATGCCAAGCCCTATGGATTTAGTGGTACCCCCATGGATTGGAACCCCATGTATAGTGGATTTTCCCATTAAAAGTGATGATTTTCCATAGTTATGTTAGTTTACCAGAGGGTATGGGATATAACATGATATAACACAACCTTTTTCTGGAAATTCAGGTAGAATATGGTAGAATTGGATTATAACTGGGATATATATGTATATATATATGGGTAAAATTTAACGACCGAACCCTGTTCTCCCGAGCCCTGGAATCATGATTAGTACGGGAAATCATCCCAAAATACCCTTATTTCAGATTTGTGAATTACTATAATTTACCCAGATTATTAATATCCCATTAAATGGGTCCCATTATCACTGCTGGTTTGTGGTTTGGAACATGAATTTTATTTTCCAAAATATATGGAATAATAATCCCAACTGACTTTCATATTCTTCGGAGGGGTAGGTCAACCACCAACCAGAAAGATTATCCCCAAAATCACAATTTTTATGGGTGCTATAAACCATCGCCAAATACATTAGGTTTTCCAGAATATCATATAACTTGGGATTTAATGGGACAAATTATGTCATGGGAAACTAATATTCAACGTTGATGTTACTTTGGATAGTAGTGGAATACCAGCAGGGACAGGATATAATGGGGAAAACCCTGAAGGCTTATGATTACCTTTGTTGTTCTTGTTATCCAAAGCTGACTGGTGGTGAAGGATCGCATGGCTATGCGTCCGCTATTTTCCAGGCATTGATTCCCAGTCCTTGCTTCACTAGCTGATCGGGGAGATACCTCAGGTATTGGTTTCGTGAAGATCGCCAGTTTCGAGCTGGGATTATGGAGGAAACAATTTTGTTGAACACATCATGTGCCTTGTGCTATTCCATGTTTTCATTGAATTTGCGCATGGCATCGCATGTAGGCGCCGCTAAAAGCGTGCCGACATTGTTGGTCAGACTTCCGACGATGGGAAAACAGAGCCGAAAGTGGACGTACCCTGCTTTCGCGGGTCGTTGAATTTTTGGGAAGTCATGGATAGCCTGGATAGCAATGATCATCAATGATCTCTTTTTTTCATAAGTCTGACTGGTTCTGTTGAATTTGACCTGGTTTTTTGTGCAGCTTTCAACGTTTGAAAAATCAGGAGCCATCTTCGGAAATTTGGTACTTGAATCCTGATCTTACATTGCTTAGAATGTAAATGGCCCATGTGTTTTTGTTTCTGTTTTTCATCGTTTCTTTCATGTTTATGTACCATTCATGTCAACCCTGGATTAATAAACCCCTAGGTTGTTTAATTGGGGGGATAACATTTAAGTATCAGATTATGACTATTTGGGGAGTACCCCCTAATTAATAAACCATGGTTTATTAATCCGGGGTTGACATTATATGATATGATATTATATGTTTGTTTGTAACAGTGACTACTAGTGATAAAAAAAATATTTGATGTATTGATGGATTCAGTGTCCTGATGGTTATATTACTGTATGTAGTGATACAATAACGTAACCATGTTTATATTTTCTAACACTAATTATTTCATCTATAATATGAGCATGTTTCTATTATAAACATATTATAACATATTATACGTCATAGTTATTCATGGTTCCTATATGTTTATATTTTATTTCCATGAATGACTATATGTTTTTTCATTCAGATGGTGATGGGAATGGCATCGCATTCCATGTTCCACATCTTTACAGTATATGGATATACTAATGTTTATCCAGAACTTACCTCTTAATTTGCAATATATATATATAGAGAGAGAGAGTCCCACAAAGATTTCATATCCCATATATCATATATATATACACATATAGTAGAAAATAATATATTGTAGTACAATATAATATGATATAATATAGTATATATTATATTATTTCATATGGTTGTTGTTTAATATTATATTATAGATTTATATTGTATTATATCATATCATATTATATTTACATATTATTATATTATATTATATTTTACTATATATTCAATATTCGATTCCTATTTTATAGACAACTTCCCTATATTTTGCTGATGTGCCCCAGGACAGTCCGATGGTTTCCCCGGGCAAGCGCACTCGAGCCACCGTTCAGGAGCCACCGAAAAAAAAGGGGAGACTTTAACGGTGCCCGAAAATGGTGGTTTAATGGTGGCTTAATGGGATTTAACCAAGAAACATGGTGATTGATGGGATTTACCCTCTGGTTATGTCAAAATAGTTATTTCTATGGTGATTAATAGGCAAACCAAGAAAAAATGGGATATTCATGGGAAATAGCCTCTAGTAATTTGTTACATAGCTATTGCCATTTGTTACATAGCTATTTTTAAACATGGTGATTTTCCATAGTTATGTTAGTTTACCAGAGGGTGCCCCCAAATTGGCAACTTTACTCAGAAAAGAAGAATACTACATGTTACAACCACAGCATTTGATGTGTTCATTTTCTCTAAATGTGAGGATTATCCCAGTTCTTTGAACAGGGAAAATATTATGGATTTCTAAGTTTATTTCTCAAATGACAATTTCTGTGGAAACATCGTGATAAATGATAACCATTGTGTTTTTTGTTTTTCTAGTGTTTTCCAGTAATCGTTCAGACGAAACCATTTTCTGTATAATAAGATGCTAACGGGATATTAATAACCAACAGATATATGGTTTTGGTACCTGAAAATGTTCGGGAAAACCATGGGAACCAATTCCATCCACTGGTTATAACGACAATCATCATGTTTTGATAGCAATTTGAGGAGTATACCCCCAATTTCAAAGTTACCCAGAAACCTGGCCAGATGGGGTGTGAGAATGGTGGGTATGAAGAGTTTCACTAGTGATAAACTACCCTCTGGTGAACTAAGAGTTTGCGAACTGGAAAATAACCATCTGTAATACCCATAGGATCCATGTAGGCTATATATGGTAACATGGATCCCATCAATATACCCCAGTCATGTTAGCATATATACCAGCACCATGGATCCTATGGGATAGGTAAATCAATTATAAAGGTGCCATGTTCAATAGCAAACTGTTAAATTACCAGAGGGGTGTGGATAACATGGGGATCTCCAAGAATTCCCACAGACGAGTTGTCAGTTGACGAGTTACATGGGCTGCTTCTGCCAGCTTTAGGTGTGGAAAAAAAACCATGTCCATCGGATTTTAGGCCTCCACCCTGGGCAAACCCTGAGTGTCCAAAAGGAAATGGGACAAAATTATTGATTACCCTCTGGTAAAGTAACATAACTATGGAAAATCACCATGTTTCATGGGTAAATCCACTATTTCTATGGCCATTTTCCATAGCTATGTTAAATTACCAGAGGGTACTGGTTTAGAATGGGACTTACACTACATTTTGCTACCGGAAAAAAAAAGGCCGTCCCATCATCGACAATCGCTAGCCCGAGGAGTCTCGTTTGAATCGCCCGGCGTCACCAGCAGCTTCACCAGCTTCAGTGCTTTGGCAACGAGAAGGGTGGCTACTATTGGGGCTGGGTGTGGTTGAGATTATAGATCACCCTCTGGAAATTTAACATAACTACAATCGCTGGTTGGTGGTTTGGAACATGAATGTTATTTTTCCATTCAGTCGGGAATTTCATCATCCCAACTGACGAAGTCATATTTTTCAGAGGGGTAGGGCTCAACCACCAACCAGCTATAATAACTATGGACAATCGAACTTCATAGGCTATGTTCCATACCTATGGCTATGTTTATTGGAGGCTAAGGGTTTTTTTAACCAGCCATATTTGATGGTTACAAGCCATAAACAAGTGGTACCGTTGGGGATGGTAGATTCGCCGGTTTTTATTGGAAAGTACCCGGCCTGGTAAACATACAAAAAGCTATTGAACATGGTCATTTATAGTAAGTTTTCCCATTAAAAACGGTGATTTTCCATAGTTATGTTAGTTTACCAGAGGGTAATCTTCGAACACCCGATCCAGGGATCTTTTTGGCAGGGTTTATAGCAAAATTAGGGCGATGCTAATATGGAATCATAAAGTAAAGTAAGAAATCATGGCATAAATTGGCATACCCCTTGTCTCACAAATTGATGGTGATATTCCATGTTCACCCGATTGGGGAATGGCTCAAAATAATACATGCCAAACAAATCATAGAATTGTACAAGTAGTGCTGAATAGTAAAGGTCCATGGTTATGATTTACTGAGGCAATGCTGTTTGGCAGTCGAGTTCCTTTGGATATTTAGAGGGGCTAGGATATTATACATATTACATACATGCACAAGTAGCAAAAGCTGTGCATTTCAATCAACAGAGATTTGAATTTAACTTATCTATAATGTGGATATCACAAAAAGTGAGAAGAAAACAAGAAGCTGTAGCGGTATTATAGTTATACGTAGTTGTTGATGAGATGGCACCACGTACTCTTGTTTGATTGTGGTTTTCAGTATGTATGCTTCTAGTACATAGAGAGAGAAAGTGAGAACAAAAAAACAAGAGGTTATTGTGTGTTCTTTTCACCACCATGTAACCACCACAACAGGGAATTTCATTGCTCACATAGAATCATGTTGTAGTTACCAGCAAGAATGGGAATCTAAGCTATGAGTGGCCATAGCCCATAGACATACAGGGTCCTTTGCAAAACGTGAGCCAGCCGGGAACATCCTCGGGGTGTCACGGAATTCTGTACGAGATAGTTGATGATTAAACATATATATATATACACACAAGATCTACCTGGTTCTTACAGTTTCAGCGCAACTGCATAAGGGATAAGGGACCATCCTCAACATGTTTTTTTAAATGTACAAGTACATTCGAACAAGACATGGTCATTTTTCCCAAATGACCCTCAGAATTAGGGTCGTTGGAGAGTCAAGGTACATATGCACATCTCATGTTTCATGTTTTAGCTGACGATTCTCCTCAGATATATGATTCCAGGTGATGCTCGATAGGAAACCATAGTAAATCACAATAAATAAATTTAATTATAACATTATAATTATATGATATAGATGCTATAGATCGTGGAAATCAGAGTAAAATATAATAGAACAATGATAGAACAGTCAATGAATCCCAATAATCATAGTAAATTTATATAGTCAATATTCTGTACTATGTATAAATATAAACCGTAAATCCCATGCCGTTAAAATTTTCGCATGAGAGTTATCCTCTTGCCCGGAGGTGGCCAGGGCCAAGGCGTTCGGACGTGGAGTTGTCCCATGGTGGTACTATCTTGTCCCATGGTTGGGTAAATTAGAATATCCCATGTGGATATCCAATATAATATATATATACATATATATACATATAATTTTATAATATGAATATGTATGTTTAGGGATGGCATGCTGCTTTTGAACACTAGTATAATTCAGTGACACAAAAAACACACAACCAGAAGCAGAAGAAGCCCTCGTTGAATCTTTGTTTTTTTCGTGGGAAAAGTTTGGAAGACCAGCGGATGATTTCATACCCAGCAAGTGGAGACGTCGACGTCGGGATTCATTTCAAGTCCTCCAAGAGTTGGTCACAGTTCCGTTTCCATATTTTCAGACAGAAGTCAAGTTTTATTTGAAAACTCAGAAATCTTGGTCTCCAGGTACTTCTAGTAGAAGTCTCTACCTTTTTTGAAAAGGGAACAATTTGGACGCCTACTTTGACAGCTCCGGAAGTGTCAACCTTTCATCCGACCTTGGTTTCGGGGATCCGACTGCACGGGGTCCTTTACTTTAGATGGATGATACAGTATTGGACTATCTGACTATCTAATCGTTTGCTATGGGGGATGCTTACTCACCAGCTAAACGAATCTAAACGAGACATGTTTGTCTTTGCAGGGTATCACAGGTTAACCATGTTCAATTACGATGATTCATAACTGGTTGGTGGTTTGGAACATGTTTTATGACTTTCCCATCATATTGACGAAGTCATATTTTTCAGAGGGGTAGGCTCAACCACCAACCAGATAAGGTCTGTTTCTGTACGGCTGGCAATTTGCAAACGAAAAAAACAAACAGGTGTCCTGCAATGGCGCCCAAGCAGATTTCTTGTGCAACGCGCCCAACGCGCATGGTATGGCTCTCCATTTGGACGCGACCTCACAACAAAATAAACAATCAGCACTGCAAATGACGGACTATTCTGGGAAAACCTAGGGAAGCAACGCAAAAAAAAATTGGGGCACCCAGTTTTGACCCATGTCCGTATCCATTTGGCTGTGGTTTCAAGATGTTTCGGCTGTGTTTTCCATGTTCTATCCTGCCTCGGCGCTAGTTCAACCACTTTGGTGATTTTGATGATGAGTTTCCCTCAAAGTCAAGGGATTTTCCAACATTCAAAAAAGGTCATCTAACATGGCCATGGCAGCCATGGCCATGTTTATATAATATGGTAAATCCTCTACCAGTAAGTGTCCTTGGCTATGTTAAATTCCGAGAAAGCATTGAGTGTGGGGATTTGCTATGTGTTTATTGTGGACATGTGCCATTTAACCTGGGGAAATTCATGATGACATGTCCATTGATACTGTGGATGGGCCAGCGAAATCCTTGATAAACCACCAGTTGGTAGATGGTTTATCCATGTTTACCCTCTGGTAAACTAACATAACTATGGAAAATCACCATGTTCAATGGGAAAATCCACTATAAATGGTCATTTTCAATAGCTATTTTGACATAACCAGAGGGTATCCCCTTATAATCCCATTATTTACAGTGATTCATAGTTACCTAACGGTTGCCATCCACAGTGCAGGTCAACAGTGGTTCTGTGCCGGCCTCAATGGTGGGGCCAGCAGGACGGGGGATGGTTGATACAAGCTGTAAACTTAACGTGAGGACTGGGGATGGTTTATGGATGTTTATGGCCTTGAGTTTACCACGTTATATATAATATATATATATATATATACATACTATTATAGATAGGGATGATATGGAAAATATTCATAGGTCAGGCATTGATCCAAGAATCAAGGAACATCATGAAAAACGGATGAATTCCAGATTGTTGCCTTCACCAATGGTTCCTGGATTCACTGGATGGATGTGTGGCCCCAGAATTGCATGTTTTTTACATGAACCCACTATTGTTACCCTCTGGTAAACTAACAGTTTGCTATTGAAAATGGCCATAGAAATAGTTGATTTACCCATTAAAAGTTGTGATTTTCCCTACTTATGCTAGTTTACCAAAGGGTACTTCTAAAACATGCCAATCCATTGATTTTGGGATCTTGGATGCTCCTTTGACAGAAGGTATACGCACCCCATGATTTGATAAGAACTCACTCGGGGCTGGACTAAGAGCTACAAAAGGGTAGTGGGGGGCCGGTTGATTTTGAAGAAATCAGAGGAAAGGGTCAAACCCAAAAAGATAGAACATGTAGAAAATAGATCAAACACGTTTGGCAGGTTTGGTAGGATTCTACCATGCTGTCTTTATTGTTCGAAGTTGCTGTGAAGAAAAATATGTGAAGTGATGTTGTCGGCATACATGAGAAGCTGTCGGCCCTACCATTCCTGTTCTGGACTCTGGACATGGCACTTCTTGGGCTTTCCAGTTTGATTGCAATATGGGTAATATGGGCGTGTCTGATAATTGGGGATATACCTACAATGTGAGGCCCCCCAGTTGTAAGTTGGTTTATAAGCCCCAGTAACTATAGTTGTAAGTACCATAAACCATAGTTATTGGAGTTATAAACCAACTGAACGCTATCTTGGGGGCCTCACACTGTATAAATAGCCATTTAGTGGGCATTGTCAAACAAACCCATGTGCCAAACCAGGGCAAAACCACGGAATCCCCTCCTGTCCACCCCAAAATAGCTTGGATTCATGTTCAATAGCCCCAATCTTGGGCCCATAGGTTTTAACCGATAGCCATAGAAATGTATAATATGATGATGTACATGTGTATTTCAGATAATATATATATATACATACAATTACATACATATATATATATATATATATATATCATGTATTTAGATGGACGGAAAGACAAGACCAGACAGATAGGCAGACAGATCGATAGATAAATAGATAGATACTGATAGATAGATGTCAGGACATGTCCTGCCGTTTCCAATGAGGCATTTTTTGCTCTATGATACAATCACATAGAATCCATGGCATAAGCCCAACAACCTGCAATGAAACAGAATGGGAAACCAATTTGGGTATGGGTCACATTGGGTACTGTACCCCAAATTCGAAAAGTGAACGGTTTATACATAGCCGAAATCACCTGTCACCTTTACACAGGTGACCCATCCTTGTTTCCAACCAGCCCTTCACTTTGCTGATTTACATCGCCGTGTTTCCAAAAACGCTGACAACATACAGTTTCTTACCTTCCATTTTTGCCAATGTGTTACAGATCGGGTAAATCTGTGGATGTGTTTTATAGTTTGGGTCGTCTCCGAAAGCCACTTCACTGCTGCACATCTTCCCAATCCGAAGTTTTTTTTGGCGCCTTCGGTGCCGACAACAGCCGCTTCAACGGGAGCATAGGGTGATGGAATGCAGGGACTTTTCTCCAAGGTGCGCAGGGTGTGGGGAGGAATTTCCGAAGGGGAACATGTTTAACATTCATAGGGGATGTTAGTGCAAGGTGCTACCTCAGAGTTGTCGAAGTTGGCTTAGCTAGTCATAGCTTGGGTTTGTGGTAGATGTCTCTAGAATTGTTTGGAGTGAATGGGCTTCATACAAGCAGGCTTACAGGATGGGGCCCCCAAGATAGCTAAGTTGGTTTATAAGTGGCTTAACAATGGTTTATGGTAGATATAACTATAGTTACTGGGGATTATAATGGTTTATAAACCAACTTATAACTGGGGG